>VYLX01000037.1_pt1 | contig 29535 bp, 22 predicted proteins | sample 5114181 | NCBI WGS metagenome assembly VYLX01 (sample SAMN12291812, study PRJNA351875) | freshwater metagenome | isolation source: freshwater lake | place: USA: Michigan, Sherman Lake | collected 2011-08-08
CGACAATATGATGACTTTATCCCCTGAATTACAGTCAAGCTTAGAGAGTAAAATCAAACAATTTGAGGAGGAAAGAACCATGCCTTTAATGAGTAATATGGAGTTACGAGGAATAGAACGCGGTAAGGAAATTGGTAAAGAAATAGGCAAGGAAATTGGTAAGGAAATTGGAGCGTTACAAAAAAGCCGTGATGCCATAAAAACAGTTTTAACTGTGCGGTTTGGACAGATTTCTTCAGAAATTGAAGAGATAATCGGCAAAATCACTAACCCTACTATCTTAGAAGAGCTACTAAAATTAGCAGCTACTGCTAATTCTCTCGCAGAATTTAAGCAGTCTTTGGCAAGAATCCAATAAGAAAATCTTGCCGTAGGGTAGGCATTGTCCACCCATTCACCTTAAAACTCTTAGCCAGAAGCGGAGAACAATTAAAACTATCACCCTAATTGATGAACCAAACAACCGCCAATTATGATGAACCCTGGAAAGAAGCATTAACCGAGTATTTTGAAGCGTTTTTATACTTCTTTTTTCCTGAAGTTAACCTAGAAAACGGGTTTCTCGGAGAAACCCGTTTTCTGGACTTTAAGACAAAAAAACGTTTCGCTGACAAACTCTATTCAGTTATCAGTTATCAGTGACTAAGTAGGTGGGTGGAATTAAATATAAGATGAACGTAGGTTGGGTTGAAGCATGAAACCCAACTCCCGCATGGGTTACGCTACCGCTAACCCATCCTACAAATAATTGTGCCTCCCTACTTAATTGGAAGCAAGTAGCAATCCCTTTGCTATAATAGGGTCTGCTGAAAAGGTTTTTCCTGGTGGCAGGGTGTGGGGTGTGGGGTTTTACCGATTTTGTTCCTACCTCACCATTAGGATAACTGCTGTAAATGAAATAACCGACTAATGAAAAAGATAATATTGACTTTACTATTAGCTTTGCTTTTAGTTGCTAACATGAATAGCCAAGGGGTTTTAGCAGTGACGATCGATTTTCAATGGTTGGGAAATCAAGGCTATACAGCTAAAGGTTCTTTTAGTTATGATGAAAAAACGGCCCCGACTATCTTTTCGGAAAAAGGTTCGGGAAAAATGCGAGTTTTAGAAAATTTTCAGGTATCTTTTTATGATAACATTGGTCAAGAGATCGCTAAATACGATAATGTCAGCCAGGGAATTTCCTCGGCTAATTATTTTCAGTTTAATTTTAATACCAAAACCGGTCAAGTTTTCGGCTCGATCGATCTGGGGGGTGAAGGGATGGGGGAAATCTATCTTCAAGGGGTGGTTAACGACAATTTGGCCCTCTTGCGGGTGGAGTCGGTAGATCTGGTCATGGATGAGGATGATTCACCAGAAATTATCACTCATTTTTAACTAAATTGATCGGGAAAATAGGGATTATCCTAGCCTAATTTTTCCGCTAATTCTAACCAGCGATCGGTTAAATTATCAATTTTTTGACTTAATTGAGCTAATTCTTCGGTAAGGTCGGTTATTTTAGTAAAATCTTCTAGGGGTTTTCCATAAAGTACCTGTTCAATTTCAGCTTTTTTGGCTTCTAAAATTGGTATTTGTTTTTCGATATCTTCGTATTCTTTTTTCTCTTTGAAAGAGATTTTTTTATTGACGGGTGACGGAGAAGCTTTAACAGTTTTTGGGGTGACTTTTTTTTCTTTTGGTTCCTCCTCCTCTTTTTTCTGATCGAGATAAAGGGAATAATTGCCTGGATATTGACGGATATTACCCCCCGTTTCAAAGGAAAAAATAGTATCAACTACTCGATCGAGAAAATAGCGATCATGGGAAACAACAATCACACAACCGTTAAAGTCCTCTAAATATTCTTCTAAAATTGCTAAAGTCTGCACATCGAGATCATTGGTGGGTTCATCTAGGATTAAAACATTAGGCGCACTCATCAAAACTCGTAGTAAAAATAACCGTCGTCTTTCTCCTCCAGAAAGTTTATAAATTGGTGCATACTGTTGATCGGGAGGAAAGAGAAATTTTTCTAACATCTGGGAAGCGGTAATCACGCTGCCGTCTAGGGTTTTGACTAATTCGGCCACACTTTTCAGATATTCGATCACTCTTTGATTTTCATTGATATTGAGATCATCGGATTGTTGATCAAAGTAACCAATATGAATAGTGGAACCGATGTCAACTGTGCCTGAATCGGGGATAATTTTCCCGGTAATAATATCCATGAGAGTAGATTTTCCTACCCCATTACTGCCAATAATACCGATGCGATCTTCGGGAGTAAAAATATAGGTAAAATCTTTAATTAAAGTGCGATCTCCGTAAGCTTTCGAGATATTTTCTAGTTCAATAACTTTTTTGCCGATGCGTCTTCCTGCGGTGGCAATATCGACTTTTCCCTCCACCTGTTTAAATTCCTTATTACCCATTGCCTGAATGCGATCGATGCGCGCTTTTTGTTTGGTACTGCGCGCTTTTGGTCCCCGGGATAACCATTCTAATTCCCGTCGTAAAACTCCCGCGTGTTTGCGTTGACTACTGGCGATCGATTCTTCCGCTAAAGCTTTTTTTTCTAGATAATAGGCATAATTACCGGCATAAGTAGATAAGTCTCCCCGATCGATTTCAATGATGCGATTAGTCACTCGATCGAGAAAATAGCGATCGTGAGTAATTAATAATAATCCTCCCCGAAAACGGGACAAATAACTCTGTAACCACTCCACGGAAAGCGCGTCTAAATGGTTTGTGGGTTCATCCATCAATAAACAGTCAGGATCGGCTAAAAGTGCGGTAGCGATGGCGATTCTTTTGCGATATCCCCCCGATAAATCGCCCACACGAGCATTAAAATTATCGATACCCAGTTTACTTAAAATAACTTTAGCATTGGTTTCTAAATCCCAGGCCGCAAGTTTATCAATTTGTTGCGAAACCCTTGACAAACGTTCCATAATAGTATCCAGATTTTCTGGATCATGGACAAGGCGATCGGACAATTCCTCGTATTCCTTGATTAAAGTCATACTTTCGCCACTATCGGCGAAAACCTGCTCTAAAACCGTTTTATCATCGTCTAGATCGGGTTGCTGGGGTAAATAGACGATTTTCATCCCCGAATTGATTTGAATTTCGCCACCATCGATCGCTTCCAATCCGGCGATCATTTTCAATAGGGTCGATTTTCCCGATCCATTCGTACCGATCAGGCCGACTTTATCGCGATCATCGAGACTAAAACTCGCATCTTTGAGAATTTCCTTGATACCGAAGTCTTTTTTGAGCGATCGAACCGTCAGCAGTGTCATGATTTGTGGGAATAATCCTTCTTTTCTAGTGTAATGTCTGGACTAATGCAAAGGATAGATTAAGCAGGTTCTGCTGAAAAAGTTTTTCCCGGGGGAAAAAAACCTGTCCCTAATGGCGATGATAACCAGAAAAGGGACAGATTGGCTCAATTGCATGAGATTATTTTCAAGGGCCAGAGGGCATCAGGAATTACATCATACCCATGCCGCCCATGCCACCCATGCCACCCATGCCGCCCATGCCGCCCATGCCGCCCATATCGGGGGCTGCGGCTTCTTTAACGGGTTTTTCGACCACGAGGGCTTCCGTAGTTAAGACCATACCGGCGATGGAAGCGGCGTTTTGAACGGCTGACCGCACCACTTTAGCTGGATCGATAATTCCGGCGGCGATTAAATCTTCGTACTTGCCGGTGAGGACATTGTAACCGATGCTAAAAGCGGTATCGCGCACACCTTCCACGATCACATCGCCTTCCACACCGGCGTTGTTGGCTAACTGACGCAGGGGGGCTTCTAGGGCTTTGGCGACGATATCGGCGGCGACTTTTTCCTCATCGTTAGTCAAAGAAGCTTTGAAAGCCTTCACCTTAGAAGCCAGATGAATCAAGGTTGTGCCACCGCCCGGGACGATACCTTCTGCCACGGCGGCTTTGGTGGCATTGAGGGCATCTTCGATGCGGAGTTTGCGATCCTTGAGTTCGGTTTCTGTGGCTGCCCCGACTTTAATGACGGCCACACCGCCGGCTAATTTAGCGATGCGTTCCTGTAATTTTTCCTTATCGAATTCAGAATCGGTTTCTTCTAGCTGTTTTTTCAGTTGGGCGAGACGTTTCTGCACATCGGCTTTATTGCGGCTGTCCCCGGAGGCGACAATAATTGTATTGTCTTTTTCCAGGGTGATTTTTGCCGCTTGCCCTAGCAGATCGAGGCTAACCGTGTCAAGACTTAAGCCCACTTCTTCGGAAATCAGACGACCGCCGGTGAGAATGGCGATATCTTGTAAAACCGCCTTGCGACGTTCCCCGAAACTGGGGGCTTTGATAGCGACGACATTTAAGACACCCCGGGCCTTGTTGACCACGAGAGTGGCTAAGGCTTCGCCGTCCACATCTTCGGCGATAATTAATAGGGGACGACCTTGACGAGCAACGGCTTCGAGGACGGGGACTAATTCAGCGATCGCACTGATCTTTTTATCGGTAATCAGGATCAGGGGGTTGTCGTACTCGACGATCTGTCTTTCTTGATCGGTGATGAAATAGGGAGAGATATAACCGCGATCGATCTGCATCCCTTCCACCACTTCTAATTCCGTGGTTAGGGATTTCGATTCTTCCACGGTGATTACGCCATCGGTGGTGACTTTTTCCATGGCGGCGGCGATCATTTTTCCCACTTCTTCGTCGTTGCCGGAAGAAACGGTGGCCACTTGAGCGATCGCATCTCCAGCGATCGGTTTAGCGACGGCGGCGATTTCCTCGACCAGATAGGCGATAGTTTTGTCTAGTCCGCGTCTTAAGGCGACGGGATTGGCCCCGGCGGTAACGTTTTTGAGACCTTCTTTAATTAAAGCTTGGGCGATGATGGTGGCGGTAGTGGTGCCATCTCCCGCTAAATCTTTGGTTTTTGAGGCTACTTCTTGAATTAATCTCGCTCCGGTGTTTTCGAGGGGATCGGACAATTCGATTTCTTTGGCGACGGTGATGCCGTCATTAACGATCTGGGGGGCGCCGTATTTCTTTTCTAACAAGACATTGCGTCCTTTCGGACCGAGGGTGATTTTTACTGCGTCGGCCAAGGCGTTGACACCTTTTTCTAGGGCGCGACGGGATTCATCTTTGAAGGCAATGATTTTGGACATAGTATCGCTGTTGTGATAGGACTCCTTATAGTTAATTTAGCACTCTTAGGGCTTGAGTGCTAACCCCGGTGTGCGGTTATTGAGGAGATAACGATGTTGAGGAGATAACGGTGTTATGTCCCTACGGCAGACTGAATTGAGTTAAAAAAATAAAAATTTATCAAGATTTATGAATAATTGCGGAAAATCAATGATAACTATTGTAGCATCGGGGAGATAATCGAATTTTAGCCCATTTTCGCCTTTTTTTTAGGAGAAGACAATCATGATTAATCTTAATCCTGCTATCGAACAAAAAATTAATGAATTTATTCTGAAAGTTAAATTAGCTCACCAAAAAGAAGCCACAGATATCATTCAAGAAACGAAGAATTTAAAAGATGAACTTATTCAAAAACTAGGTGAATTAACTTTTTCAGATCCTTTACCTAGCAGAGAAGAATTAGAAAAACAAATAATAGCTCATACAGATCAGCTTGTGGAGACAATCAACCTTTTATCTACTGGCAAAATTTCAGAAACTCCTCTTGATACTTTAAGCCAAGAAACTGATAGTTTAGTTGCAACAATTACGATTCTATTCGATGCTAATGCTAACGTTCCAAACTTGCCAAAACTTAAGGAAAAACTAACTGCTTGGCAAAGCAAAGTTAAAGATACTTTGGTTAAATTTTCTGCCACTGTGGAATTACAACAGAAAAATGAGTCTTTGATTGCTAAACTGAAGAATAACTTAGACAAATATAGTTCAATTCCTGAAGTAGATGAACCCTTTGAAAAGTTAGTCAACGAATTTAAAGATAATTTTGCACAACTACAAGAAGCAAGTGTTTTATTTCAAACTTTAGACGATTTAATCAATGAAATTAAAGCTAGAGATGAGGTGATCAAACTAAATAAAAGAATTGATATTTTACTGGGAAAAACCAAAGAACAAGTAGCGGGATTCCCTCCAGAATTGGATCGGGAAGTACAGGGAGAATTAGCCAAATTAATTAAAATACTAGGGATAGCGCAGGTAAAACTCATGAACATTTCAAAACCTTGTGATATCATGCAAGTAAAGGCGGTGGTAGATGCTGGAGAAATTGCGATTAAATCTTTAACAGGTCAACCTAATATTATTTTGGCACAAAAACTACGCTATGCCGCCAAAACAGGATTAAGAAAAATCAAGAAATATCGCGGGTCTTTTCTAGTTGACTTCAGAGATAATCTTTTCCATTCTATCAAAATACCCACAAAAGTTTTAATTGGATTAGTGTTAGCTCTCCCTTTGAATTGGTTTATTATTGACAAAACTCCAGTGAATGAATTACTTTTCTCTTTACCTCCAATTGTCCAACAACAACCCGATTCTCCAATTGACCCACAACAACCCGCTCCTGGAAATGCTTCATTTCCGCGCATAAGTAAAGAGGCAAAAAAATTTATAATTTTGATATTGATGACAGGCACTTTAGGGGGAGCAGTTAGTCTTCTAACTCGTTTGCAAGATTTTGATAATCCCAAAAACCAAAAATATGACGATGACCTCTTGCCACTTATAATTGGTCTAACTAAGCCCATTTTAGGGGGAAGTTTCGCTTTCTTTATTCTGCTAATTCTTAACTCTAACATTTTTCCCATAGAAATTCGGCCTAGCACTAAAGATAATGGGAATGGCATCTATTTATATGGACTTTTGACAATGGCTTTTGTGGCTGGATTTAGCGAACGTCTTGTTCCCGATTTAATTAGTCAAGTAGAGAAAAAAGTGACTGTAGAGGCTAGTTCCACTGGACAGGGATTACCTCCAGCGATTTTGATTGCTCCGCCTATCGCAAGTTTAGCATTAAACGGGGAGAAAGAATTTACCATTAACCCCGTTGGTAACTACACCATCACAATCTCACCGCCAGAAAGCGGTAAAATTGATAAAAATACCACTGATGCCAAATTTACCTATACTGCACCCCCACAAGGAAATGCTGGGGATAAAATTACTATTACTGCCACTTCTGATTCCGGACAAACTGCCAAGGCTACTGTCACTTTAACTGCATAAAAAAAGACCGAGAGAGCCTTCTAGTTTGACAAAAAAAGTATAACTCCCATTTACCCCGATTTCGGGTTAATCGGAATGGCCAATGCTTGAACTTGAATTTTTTTCAACTCGGAAACTAATCGAATTGCCTGCTGTTCGTAGAGGGGGGCGCCCAGAGTCGCTGGCAAATTTTCCATGAGATCGCTGGCGGTTTTCAGGGGACAATTAGAAAAACGACTGATTACGGTGGGTGCTTCTGCGGCAATATTGCGGTTAAAGGCTTTTTCCACCCGCACGCGCCAAGTTTTGGGAGTTCGACGACCCTGTTCCACCCGTCGCAGTCCGTTGATGGTGGCCAGCACCACAATGCGATCGCCAATGCGTAAGTTGAGATAATCTTCGGGCATTAATTTCGGGGCTTGCCGTTCTCGTTGGTGTAGGATCGGCACGACTCGATAGCCGTAGGCAATATCGCCGATCGAGCTACCATTGAGAGTATCTCCAGCTTCGATCTCGTATTCGGTCACCAGAATCGTTTTTTGCGCCCAACGGAACAGATAGATGATATTTTCTCCGAAAGCCGCCCCCGTAAAGGCTTCTGCCGCCACGGTGTTGGTTCCTAAAATGTGAGATTGGGGCAGAATTTGACTTAATTGTTGACTAAGGGTGTCGTCGGTGGTGCGGATGACTAAGTAGCTTTGGGGGTTGAGTTTGCGGGTGGTTAGGGCCACTTCTAAATTGAGGATTTCGTCATCGGTAACGATCGCTATACTTTTGGCCCTATCTAAATTGACATTTTTTAAAGATTCTTCGATATTTCCCGTCATCAGGGGCATTTTTGGCAGGATAGTCGCATCAAAATCCCTATTTAAGCTGACCCCGACGATCGCCTGTTTCATTTCTAGTAATAAATTAGCCACTTCTTTGCCGACTCGACCTAAGCCAACAATAACGATATGATCCTGTTGGGGAACTGGGGGACGGTTAGGGATAAATTGAAATCTTGATGATAATAAAGTTTCTGTCAAAATGGCGTAGAGAACCCCGATAAAAGCGGTTCCAGCTAAGGTTAAAAAGAGACTAAATAGCTGCATCCACCAGGGGACTGCATTTAAATCTTCGGGGTTAGAGGCACCGAAAACATCACCGTAACCACCTAATAAAAGAATCGCCGTTCCTGAAAGAGAGGAAATAAAGTAAGCTCTCGGAGCGTAGAGATGGAAAAGAAAAGTCCCGATCATTACCAGCAGGATAATGATAAATACTGACAGGAAAGCCACCCGGTGAATTTGCTGCTGAAAACTCAATTGCCAGAATTGTTGTATTTCTTTGAGCAATTTTTGCCAAAAATACCGCAACTTCTGACGAGAATTTGACGGTTTCTGGCGGGTAGCATCGATGTTTTGGTAGGTAGTTTCGATGGTGGTAATGGTATCACCGGCTCTGATAGTGGTGGTGGGGGACCATTGATAAAATCCGGCCGTTAAAGGTTCATCGGGGGCTGTGTGTGCTAACAGACGACGGGTGGGGGTATTTAAATCACCTAAAAAGCGATCAATCAAACCATCTTCGGGGCTAATTTGTCTCTGGATAATCCGCAATTTCTGACCGTCGAGATGCAAAAAACCGAGGGTTTCCGTGCCTAATGTGGCTAAAGCAAAGGCATTGGCGGGTAGTTGGGTGGGTTCATAGGCGATAAAATTGCCTAAACGTTCCTTGAGTAGCTCATTGAGATTATCTTTAGAAGAACGCACCACTAAGCGGGTAAGGGGATTTAATTGCCGAATAATTAGGGCAGTAGTGGCATTAATTCGCTCATCACTGGTGACAATTAAAGCAGCCCGACAGCGCTCGATTCCCGCTCTTGCTAAAATGTTTTTTTGACGACAATCACCGATAATTATTTCCTCTAATAAATCGGGAAAATCATTAATTTCCCAACTGGGAGGCTGTATTAGTTCGATACCGACAACGCTAACCCCAAACTCTTTTAAAGACTTGACGCAGTGTTGTCCAAGACTACCCAATCCACAAACTAAAAAGCGATCGGCTAACTTGACATTCCCATGGACAAAGCTGAGAGATTCTTGGTTCATAGATTCTGCTTGTCTTAAAAAATAGGATGTTTTTTCAAACTTTTAATCCACCCTTAATTTCCTCTTAATAAGGGGGGTATTAGACAATTTTAAACACCTACCTAATTATAACATCCCTGCATTTTTATTGCGTACCCGTTGATACATTTCTTCCATTACCTCGATAAAGGAAGTATCCCGATCCCAAAATGCAGGATAATCACCAGCTTTTTTAATGACAATTGCGGGAATAATTGCCGCTTTAACTAACTGAGGATTTTCGGGTAAACGGTGATGAGAGTGCCAAAATTCTTTGAGATCAATTGTTTCTACTGCTGGTATAGTTTCGGGTTTAGTGTGATAGGAAGTAACGGGTTTAAGAGGAATTTCTTCCTCTTGGATGGAGGAGGAAAGCAGCTTACCGAGGGGAGTTTTTGCTAACTCTTGCAGTAATTTTTGACGAGAGATACCTCGTAATTCAAATAAGAGGAAAGGATCCTGATCTAATTGGGAAGCAACGAGGTAATAAACTCCAGCAATATGTTTACAGGGATTTTCCCAATCGGGACAGGAACAATTAGTGATAAAATCCTTTTGACTGTGGGGTAATAAGTGTAGATTCAGATCGCTAAATGCTTCATCAATATTATCAGGAACTTCTTTGAGCAGCAGTTTAGAGATCATACTCGCTCTTGAACCAAGATTATATAAAGCTTGTGACCACTCTGCTTTAGTAATTGGTTTAATCTCGATACTCACCCTATACAAAGGTTCTTTGTAAACTCCAAAGTAGGGATTAATGGAACCTCGCACCTGAGCAGTAATTAAATTACCATCAATTTTATAATTCTTGACTTTATCATTTTTTGCGTAGGAACGTCCTCGACTCAAGCGTGCTGAGTCAGTAAATTCCTCTAATGCTTCTATAAAGCGTTGTCCCCACCAAGTTTTACTAAATTTATTCATGGGTTTACCTCGATTAAATAATTGTCTGTTTATTCAATGCGATTAACTGACGAAAACTTTCGTTATCTAATTCCGTTAACCAGGATTCATCATTACTAACAATAGCATTAGCTACCTTTTTCTTTTCCTCGATCATTTCATCAATTCTTTCCTCTAAGGTTCCCAAAGTGACAAATTTGTGCACGAAAACATTTTTTTGTTGACCAATTCTAAAAGCGCGATCGGTTGCTTGATTTTCTACCGCAGGATTCCACCAACGATCAAAATGAAAAACATGATTTGCTTTGGTTAAAGTAATCCCCACCCCCCCAGCTTTTAAGGATAAAATAAATACGGAAGGTTCTGTTTCGGGATGTTGAAATTCTTCGATCATTTGTTCTCGTTTTGGTTGAGAAGTCCCCCCGTGAAGATAATAAGTATTATAGCGAAAAGTTTGTTTCAGGTACTTTTGTAAGGAGTCCCCGATTTCAGTAAATTGAGTGAAAATTAGCAAACTATCTCCCTCTAAAATTACTTCTTCTAGCATTTCTCCCAAACGCTCTAACTTATGCGATCTCTCAGGAGTAAAAGCGCTGTTATCCTGTAAAAATTGACGCGGGTGATTACAAATTTGTTTCAAGCGCATCAGGGTAGATAAAATTAATCCTTTGCGTTTTATTCCCTCCGCTTCTTCTAATTGTTTTTCCACTTCTTTGATGACAACTTCATAGAGAGAAGCTTGTTCTTTAGTTAAATTACAATACTGTTTGTTTTCCACTTTGTCAGGCAAATCTTTAATTATCTGCTTATCGGTTTTTACCCGACGCAGAATAAAAGGTTCCACTAATTTTTTGAGAACCGTGGACTGGAGACGATCATTTTGTTTTTGGATTGGCACTTCAAACGCTTTACGAAATTGAGTTTCTTTACCTAAATAACCGGGATTAAGGAAGTTAAAAATTGACCATAAATCAAGCAGTCTATTTTCCACAGGAGTTCCCGTTAATGCGAGACGATGTTGTGCAGATAAACTCAAGATTGCTTTAGTTTGTGCCGCTTTAGGATTTTTGATATTTTGTGCTTCATCAATTACCAAACGTTGCCAAGATTGCGAGTTAAATAATTTCAAATCCTTGCGAACTAGGGTAAAAGAAGTAATGACGATATCCTTTTGACTAGCTACTGTCTGAAATTCGCTCTCATCTTGATAGCGCTTACTACCATGATGAATTAAAACCTGAAGATGGGGGGCAAATTTTTCAATTTCTTTTGCCCAATTTCCCACCACAGAAGTGGGTGCGACTAGCAGAGTTGGTAAAACATTATTATCTCCCTCTCTTTCCCCAACCAATCTAGCAATTACCTGTAGAGTTTTTCCTAATCCCATATCGTCAGCAAGACAACCATTTAAACCCAATTGTTCCAGGTATTGAATCCAGGCAACTCCACGCTTTTGGTACTCCCGCAGCGTTCCTTGTAATTGGGGAGGATTTTCGATCGGTTCTAGTTGACTAGGATTTTGTAATTTCTCTAGCATAGAACCCAAAAATTCATCGGTTTCAACAATAATCTCCTCCGGGTATTCGGCAGCTTTTTTCATTAATTCAATCAGATTCATCTCAGGATTTTCCTGCTGATATTTCTGCCAAAAATCCAGCATTTGCTGCATTTTATTTTGTTCTAATTCTACCCATTGACCTCGAAATTTAACTAAGGGTGTTTTGGTGTTAATTAATTGTTGCCATTCCTCTTGGGTAATAGTTTCTTCACCGATGGCTAGTTCATATTGATATTCAATGATGTTTTCGAGGCTAAAAATCCCTTTACTAACGGGGGTAGATTTGCCCGATTTAGAAGTAGTTTTTAGCCGAACTTTGGCGCGCTGACGACCTTGGGGAGTCCACCAAGCGGGAATAATCACTTTATATCCCGCATCTTCTAAAATCCAAGCAGTTTCTTTCAAGAAAGTAAAAGCTTCTGTAAGATTGAGAGAAAATCCCGTCGGTTTATCCGTTTCTAATCCTTGCCAAATAGGGGGATAAATACGGGCAGCATAACCCAAACTTAGTAAAATATTTTTGTCTAAATCTTGACCAAAATGCGCTCGTATGCTTGTTCTAGTTTCGGGGACTGCATACCAATATTCGTCTAATTCTAATCGCAGGGAGGGGTCTTGTTTAGAGATGAGGATAAAGGTAATTTGCCACTGTTCAATATTATCTTCTGGTGCTTCCGTTAGTTTAAAACCAAGGCTAAAACTAGATATATTTTGGTCTCCTAGTAATTGCTGTCTCCAAGTTTGCCACTGTTGATATTTTTCTAAGGCAGCGGCAGTTTGCAGAAATCCAGCAGCTTTAGTCACAGAGAGGCAGTCACCTATAATTGTCTCGCCAATTTTTTTATCAAAACTGGCAGGAATTGCCGTATTAGTGACAATTTCATTGAGGAGACATTCGGAGAAGTGCCGGAGTAGGGTTTTGGGATCGTATAATTGTGGTGAAGCATGGGGATTTTCAGCACCAGCAAGACAAATGCGGGGAAGATATTCGAGATAGCGATCGAGATTGGTTTCGTAGGTTGCTGATATAATTTCCCAAAGAGGGTAGATGGCAAAGTTAGCGGTTTTCTTGTTATTTGTGGCTAATTCTCGATATTTAAAAGCAGGAATATAGTTATCTTTGAGAATTATTTCTTTAAAAGCTTGACTGTAGTGATACCAAAAAAGTAGATCTGCACCTAACTGAATCTCTGAGGAGTTGTAAAGACAGATAAAGTGCAGATCATTGAGCAGTTTAAGTACAGGACTAAGGGGATAACAATCAATTTGCCAAGATTGCCATTGGCTATTTTCTGGGGGTTCTTTTTCTAGATAACGCAGTAATTCTAAGGAGGGTAAAGGTTGATTGTCGTGGCTAGGTAAAAGAAAGTAGCGGGGGACAAATTGCCGACTAAGAGGATTATAATTCGATTGAACTATTCCTAACTCTCCGGTGAGAAAGCTAGTTAATTCTTCTTTGCTTAACTGAAAAGGATGATAATTATCAGCAGTGGTGCGACTCTTTTTCGGGGTGCTAGTTTCTCCCCAAAGATAAAAGCTACCCTTCTGAATAAATTCATCCGTTGATTGGGGAATCCAAGTACCGTGAAGAATTTTCATGGTTTTCAATGAGTACAAAAGAACTTAAATGAGGGCAATACTTAGCCTCTAGAAAAATTGTAGCGATTATGGGAGGATTCTCCACACTTTTTTGTCCCTTTGCGAACCCAGAAGTCCTCTGGATAAGAGAAAAAGGTTAATAGAGCTTCTAGGATAAAAAACCATTGAGAAGACGTGATCAACGGTTTTTTGAGCTTAAAGCTTATCCCTACATGGGTTTAAAGCTATTTTTGTTCTAGGTTTTGTTGAGGTTCCACTAAGAGGGATGTCTAATTATATCAATTCTCCAAAATCCAGCTACAAGAGTTCGATCCCCCTGCCTTCGTCTCCCTTAAAATGGGAAAAAGGGGAAAGGGGAACTTAAATTCGATAATTTGATGTGTAGTTTTTGTGGGTGAGAATTAGTATTAATTCACTTTTACCCAAATACTGCGGAAATATTTTTCGGGATTATTTTTATCGGGAATCTTTTTACAGGGAGTATTACCAACTCGCTTGATTGTACCATCATCGCTTAAAATCTGAAAGCGATCTTTGAGATGCGGATAAAACAACAAAGCTTCTGGACGAAACCCGTCAGGGAATTGCAGTGATTCTATCTTTTCTGGTGCATCTTCTTTTTTTCCTGACCAAGTATAGAAAACAAATTGATCGCCTCCATGAAATTCTCCAGCAATAATTAAATATACTTCTAAAGCTGGCCAAAATTCAATGCTACGAATTCCTAATCCTCCCAAATATAACAAGATAGGATCACCAAATTCAGCCCGAGCATTGCTGGAATTAATAACTAAACTTTGAGGATTTTTTAGAGTCAATAAAAGAGCTTTATCGTTTGGTATAGGATTACGAAAACCGATAAAGATATTTCCGTCTGGAGTTGCCGTTAAACCTTCAATATTTAATCCTCCTTCAGCTTTGGGAGCTTTGGTTTCTGCTGTTTTGAAATCAAATATTTCAGCCAAGTCAGAGTCTTCGATAATATCGCGCAAGACTAACTGAGTATAAGACTCACCCACTTGAACTATACTAGAGCCGTCATCGGTAATTTTACTAGCAAAAAATTGATGACGAGGGAGTTTTCGTTCAGCATTTTTATTGCGTCCATCGGAAGTAATCCAATAGATTATGTCATTTAGTACAGCTGCCCCCTCCAAGTCGATTTCTTTATTGTTAGGATTGTTTTTCAGCCAACTATTAATGTCAATGGTTTCCAGTGCTTTTCCCGACTCTTGAGAGGAATAAATCCAGAGAAAATTACCTAATTTTGGATCCGCCTCATCATTACCAACAACAAATTTATTTTCTCCTAAAGCAGTGGCTGCAGAAGCATCACAAATTCCTTGATGTTTGATTTCTTGGATAATAGAAAATTTGAGAGATTGCATGATTGTATTCTCCTTGTTAACTGGAAAAGTGAGGAATAAGAAAATTATAGGCGATAGAGGAGAAAAAGACAAGAAATGACTAGAAATAATCTCAGAAAGGACTGGTTTGAATAACTAATTTCTCCTAAGTTCAAAAATTTGTCGAGTGTCATAATTAGAGTACCAAGACTTTCTAAGATTATATCAAATAACAACTGTTTTTGCTATCTTTTTTGAATTGGCGAACTATTACAAAAAGCAGTGACATAAACTAAAGTTTAATAATTCTGCCAAGTATTTCGATTGTTCTACCCAAAAGGTTTAGAAAACCAATCGTATCATCAAGTTTTTTGATTTCTTTATTGATAGCATCTATTCCTTCATTTAGTTCAATTTCATTAGCTTCTAGTTCACTAACTAAAATACGAGCAATATTGATACGAGTTTTACTGACAAGTCTTTTCCACTCTGTACGAAACTGCTTAAATTGCCTTTTTTGGTCATCATCAGGAAATTTACCCAAAATACCGGGGATAGTCAATTGGTTTTGAATTTCACTTATTTTATCCAGAAATTCTTGCCGTTCCTCAAGTAATTTTTGTTTATTAGTATTTGTGTTCATTGTCTTTTACTCCTGTGGTCATCTTGTTTTGGTTGATTGATCTTTTTAAATCTTCCGATACGTTGATGAGAGATTCGATCTCAGATAATAAAGCATTGGCACGTCCAATAGTAAATCGGTCTTCTAAGAGCAATTTAAAAGATTCTTTAAAAGATTCTGTTGCTTTAGTTGCGTCATCTAACCCTTGAACTGAAAGAGTCATCGTTCTAATTTGTCTGCGTCTAATTATCCAATCATCGGGTTTTTCAATTGGTTGTTCAGCAGCAAATGCGGGTAAAACAGAGCGCTCATCTTTCAGGTTTTGAATATCCTTTAAATCAGTTTTAATCTGACTGGTAAGCAGTTTCAGTAAAGCCTCCTGTAGGGCAATTTCTCGATAAATTGCTTCCTTCCTTGCCTCTAGTTCTTTTCTTAGTTCACCCTTGATTTTTTGACTTAGGATAATCTCAGGAATCGAAGGTACAGGAATTGAACCAACTCTAGGGTTAGCCTGAATACTGTTACTGATACCATTTAACTGTTTAAAAATATTATCAGTCGCTTTTCTCGCTTCTTGAGGAGCATTAGAAGTGGCTAAATCTTCTAAGGCAAAAAAGTATTCTTTTAACAGACGATTGTGTTGACGCATTTCGGCAATTAAAGTGAGCCACTCATCATCTTGTTTAGTAGCCTCAGCATAGTTACGACTGTCTCTATCTTGATTCTGTAAATCATTGGCAATCAAATTTTCTGAATTAGCATCCACAAAATAATTACCAGAAATAACTAACAGGCTATCAAGAGCGGTGGCGTATTCCTGACCAGATTTGGCAAACTTCTGATATTCTTCAAGGGAAGCTCCACAGGCAACTAAAATAGTTCCTATGATGGTTATAATTGATGTTCTTATCACTGCGCTAGTTTTCAATGAAGAGCCTCCTTAATAAATTAACAGAATAATCTTGATCTTGTATTTGCCGCTAAGGATAAACAGGATTACGCCTATACCAATCAACATAAGTTAAACTTTTTGGAGAAATATTTTGCATAAATTTTTCAAAGTTTTGACGCTCATTTGTGTTAGTCCCTAATCCAAAATCGAGAGAAGATAAAACTGCTCGGCGAATAGTTGGACTTTGGTAATCAAGAATGGCAACCAAAAATTTCGGATTTTGATTAGCCCATTGTACAATGACTGTGGCATAATTTTCTTCAACTATTCCATCTATATACGCAGACATTTTAACCAAAGTTTCTGCATCTTTTTGATAGCCAATGACTGCTTTCTTTCCTAGTTTCATTATAGTGGGTAAACCTAAGTTAATAAGTAAATCACGTCCACGATCGCAGGAAATTCGAGAAATTTGACTACCTGCTAACCAACCGACAAGAGGTAATTTAATTTTCAGCCATTTTTGATGGCGCTCGCTTAATTGTACAGAACTGCCGCTAGGTAAAGTTGCAATAACGTTATTCCCTTGTATTTGAGGAGAGGAACGGATATTCACATAACCATCGGTAGCCGTAACAAAAAATTTTTGACAAGATTCTGCGACAACAATTGAGTTACCTGTTAGCAATAAAGATAAAGAAAAAATGGTAATTTTGCGTAACATTTATGGTTAGAAAAATTTTCAATGCCAAAATAATTACTAGAGACAATTGAATCATCATTCAACAATTCAATTGCCCCTTGTTAAAGATAGGCTAGGGTTTGGGACAAGTTCCTAAACCCCAATCCACAAAAAAGTCTCGTGGGTCAGTTTCCCGAAGCCAACGAACAAAACGTTGATAATCGCCAATCGTATAAATTCCCACACATCCTGCGGTACCCGGAGACTTCTTGCGGCGATTCCAGTCGATGTGAATTTCAATAGCACTTCTACGGGTTGAATTGGGCTTTTGATAAGTTAAAGGCGTTGACACTGGACCAACTCCAGGTAGAAATACAAATTTTCCAGAGTAATCATCTTTGTGTGCAGGACCCCCTGCCCATTTAATGTTCTCAATTCGCCATAACCCTTCTGGTAGCGGCTCAAATGATTTAGGTACACTAGCTGTAGCCGTCTTAAAAATCTGTCTCGATGGCGTACCAGAACACACATTAAGACTGTCTTTCAGTTGTCCATCTTTAAAGTATTCCATTTTTAAAACGAAACAACCAAATTCATCTTTTTTGTTGGTTTTGGTTAATTTAAGATAATTTTTACCCGGACTGGATACGCCGACAGGAGTACTTACAGAAATTGGATTTCCTTCCCACAGTTTTTTCCAAGTCAGGGGACCGACTTTGCCATCTGCTTCATTAGCTCCAAAAAATTTGGCTTGGAAAGCTTTAACAGCCTTATCTGTTCCCGAACCAAAGTTGCCGTCAATTTCCCCTTGATAGTAGCCCAAATCTCGCAAACGTACCTGCAATTCCTCAATATCTTGCTTTAAACTGGCGGGAGTATCTTCGTCTGCTCCCATTCCAATTATTAAAAGTTGATTATCCAATGAGGGGGGGGCATCAACTTTTGTGATTGTCGCAAATTCCCTTTTTTGAATTAAGATTCTTTCCCCCGCAGGTACTTGTTTTTCCTGGGGGGCAATGAGGAAATTTTTAGCATTAGGATATTGACGTATGACGGTAATTAAGTCCTCTTTATCTGGGCTTTCTACAGTCAAAATTTCTATAACATCAGAGCCTTTTCGAGCCACAATAATCGTATCATCATTATTTCTGTCTCGATAGCCCTCTAACCAATCAACTTGATTTTGTAAGGAGGGTTCAGGCTTGTCTAAAGGTTTTCCTTCACTTCCAGATTTTTCAAATAAAGCTTTTTCCTCACGCCGACGATTAGTTAAACCTTCTAAAACAATTTTCACTCCGTTTTGTGTTGCTTTATTCCAAACTAAAAATTGTTCTGCCGCTCCAGTAAAATCACCACTATTAAGTTTTTTCAGTAGGGTACTTCCTTGAAACGCCCCACCACCCACGTTGTAGCAAAAAGAAACTAGAGCATCGAATTGATTCTGATTGAGTCCTACTGTTACTTTTTTAGTAACTAACTCAGCAAAATCGTCAGCTTCTAATTTTAATAAGTCCTCCGCTTCTGCTTCGGTGACAATATCTCCTAACTCCACAGGTTGCCCATTGGGATAACGAATTGTTCCATAACCAATAGTGGGTATTCCCACTGGATCTAAGTAGGCATTGGCACGAAATCCTTCCCATTTTTTAATTAAGTCAAGACAGATTTGCGAAATTTCCATATTTAATTTACCTCTTGAGGATAGTCAAATTTTGACTATTTGTTAGTACAGCTATTATACTCTCATAAACCTCGACATGATTGGCAAATATTTAATATTTCTTATTAAATATTTTTGACAGTAATTCAGCAGGAATTTTCCCAGTTTTCATAACTAGGAAATCTAGAAGTTATTGATGTTTCGTGACTTACTGGTAACAGTTAACTATTTATTAACTTGCCCTCTGGTAGCAGTAATAGTATCAGAGACTAAAGCGGGCAAACCATGAAATAGCTTAGTTCCTGTGGCAATACCCAAGGCTGATAAAACTAAATCTAATTTGTAGAATGTAGCGATTTGCTCAGGTTTTGTTGTCGTCATATTTACCAAAGGTTCTAGAATACGAATCCCTGTAAAACTTGCCATAAAACCAAAGACAAGACTTAAGAGGAGAGCATATTTTTTGGTTAGAGTTATGTACTGGAGTAACTCTTTTTCTTTTGAGATTAATTGTGCTTTTTCTTCATCCGATGGAGAGGCAAGATTTTTCAAAGGACTAATCTCTTGTTCTAAAACCTCTTTCTCAGGATTACGCCAAGCGGCAATAAATAACTCTACGCTACGTTCCACCACCGCAACAATAGCAATTGTGCCAATGAAAATTTTATCTAGGGCGATATCTCCCCGCAGAGTTAACGAGGGAAAAATGGCAATATTGGCAAGTAATAGAAAAGCCACCAATCCGATTAGAAACAGCAAAAACCAGAAAGGATTATTCAGCAAAATTTTTTCGATTTTTCTAGTCATGCTATTCAAGGAAACAGAAGATTGAGTCATGAATTGAGAGCCTTTTATGTATAATTTTGAATCTCAAAGAATAAATTAGACAAATTGATCGGTAGCAAGAATTTGAGCCAATTTCTTCTCCCTGTCAGCCAGAGTTTCTGTGGTGGGAATATGGTCTAATAAACTGCTATAGAAAAAATAGGCAAAACCAGCAAAATCTCGCTCACGAGTCTCCTGAGTTTGTGCTTGAATTAATTGGAAATTTACCCGTCTATCGCTGGGTTTTAAACCCGTGAGAATACCGATGACGGTGGGAATATGTTCTCGCGCTGCTTTTACCTCTAATTTATCGATTTCTCTCTCAAAACTCTGGATATCTCCACGATAAGTTTGCAATGCCAGTTCTTCGATTAATCCCTCTTTTTCCCATGCTTGCCAATCAGCTAAAGCATGATCGATCGAAAATCCTAAAGGATTGGGAGAAATGGAGAGAATACAATCGTCTTTTTCGGCTTTAATGGTTTTAAAAATCAATCGCACTAACTGAGTTAACTTCTCCTTGCGCCAATCTTTAAATTTCGCTAATTGGGGATTGCTTAAGGGACTAACTGAACCAGTTTCCTCTTGAAAAAGTTTGATGGTAAAGGAGTCAAACCCCATACTAAAATCAAAATTTTTAGTACCATTAGGCAAGAGTTTTACGTGATGAATAGCGAAGTGATCATCTAATTGAATACCATCAATTTCATAGTTTTTTACCACTTCACGAATGATACTAATCCAAAAATCTTTAACTTCAGTATGAGCAGGATTTAAGCGGCAATTCCCATCACCATCAACTGTATTTTTCTGTTGATGAGTAAGCATAAACCAATCTGGTTTTTGGGCAACTAAGGGAGCAGCCGGAGGAACCATTAAACCATATTCAAACCAAGCAATAATCCGAAAGTTATACTTTTCTGTCTGGTTAATCTCAATGATTTCTGCTAGTATATCTCTACCGACTAACTCTTTTTCAAGGTTGACTTTTTGGAGTTTTTCTTCATTAGCAGTGAAGACATTATCAGCAATTTGTGATTTAAAAAACACATAGCCTTTATTCCAAACTACTAGATAAAGAGTATTAAAACCTAAATTTTTAAGTTTTTCCAACCCAGCTTTTAAGTTGTCTTTAGACTTGAGAATATCACTGTCAACATTGGTAAGCCAAACGCCCCGTATTTCTTCTACTTGTACATGATCATCAAAGAAAAATCCCGCTTTTCCCACTGAACCTTGTTCTGCGGCTAACTTGACAGAATAATGATTATTTTGGCGAAAATAGGATTTAATTGGTAATTTAGTTCCCGCTTTGATTAAGAATTTTTGCCCACTATTGAGGGTTTCAGAAAAAGCTGTGGAAGACTTGAAAAACGTATCCTGAAGAATATGAATGTGCAGCATATTTTTTACTCTCTCTCAGACAAAGGATAAATGAACCTCAAATCCGCAGCAGCGACAGGTTCGGAAGACAGACAAAAGGCAGCAGAGACAGGGAATAACTCCACGTTCTCAAGCGCACTTAGTTCTGATTAATTCTCAGAATTTGCCCACGGCAAAATATAGTCAATAACCGAACCCAACTATTGCTCAAAAGTTACCGCTACTCAACTGTTTACCTAGCTTGAAAGCAACACTTAAACAGGCAAACCAAGAGCCGATGGTTCCTCTCATTGACGTAATGTCAAGGCAAAAGGGTTTGGGATCAAAGATTGGTTGGTTAGGGAAATAATTGGGGAACAATTTAACTTGCTCTATGATAACCATAGATAAACAAAAAATACTTAAATGTAACAAAAAAACACATAAGTGGGGAGATGTAATTAAATATCAGACTTATCGAGGTTGAATTAAGCTACTAAACCCACAACCAGCATAGGTAATCAACTGGACTAAGCTATATTACCAATCATTAAGCCGATTGACAGCCTTTCTCATCCAGATGAAGTGTAACCTATTTGTACCTCACCATTAAGATAACTGCTCTCAAAACCTAAAAATCGTGAGCGAGGGTTAGCCATCCGTTAAAACGGATGGTAGTCGAGCGAACAAGGGGATTTATCCCCCTGTATCATTTATTAGTTTGATTCTCGATGTATTTTTTAATAGTTTCCGTAGAGGCGTTACCAGCAGTTGAGCAGAAATAACTAGGAGTCCACAGAGTGGGTAACTTTAACAATTCTGGGAACTCTTTTCTTAAGTGATGAGATAGTCTCCCTTTAATTCTTTTAATTATTGTTGAAGGAGAATAGCTAGGAGCAGACTCTAGGAATAGATGGATAGGATCTGGCCTGATTTCTAAGGCGATTAATCTCCAGTTATTTTCTTGGCACAGGTCAAAAATAATTGACGGCGCTCTCAACTTAATGTCTCCCTTTAATACTGTCTTTCTTCGTTTTGGACACCAGACAAAGTGATAGTTAAGCAGTGTTACCGAATGAGGATTTCTTCTATAATCTTCCATTGTACTCTTGACACTTGACAATTAGTGTATTTTCAACTTATCCTCTATACAGGAGGTAAGTCAAAATGTACGGAGTTCAACAAGTTCTCATTCATGCAGACAGCGAGATAAGGGCTATCTTAGAGTTTATTTGCGAAGAAGCTAACAAGCTGGCTAACTGTGGTCTTTATTATTGCCGGCAGATGCTTTTTAAGGCGGGGCGATACGTCAAGAAATACCACCTGGATTCTCAGATGAAAAATCATCCACATTTTCGATCTCTGCGGTCATGTTGCGCTCAACAATTACTTCATGATGTAGCGGAATCTTTTTCTTCCTATAAAGGGCTTTTAAGTCTTTGGAATAAAGGGCAGTTACCTAACAAGCCTAAACCGCCTAAATATCGAAAAAAAGGAGGAATGGCGGTAGTAAGCTATCCATCACGGTATGTAAAGCAATCCGAAAAAGGCTTAAAGTTTTCCTTGGGAGAGCAGGTAAAAGCTTGGTTTGGGATTGATAGTTTTTATCTGCCAATGCCTTCTAATTTAAGATTTGAGGACATCAAAGAGTTTCGACTTGTTCCTAGAAATCTTAGTTTTTATCTTGAGTGCGTTTACGAGCAACCCGCTCAAGAGAAAGTCAAGCCTAATAATAAGGTTCTAGGAATAGACCACGGGCTAAATAATTGGTTAACCTGTGTTTCTAATACGGGCAAGTCTTTTGTTATTGACGGGAGAAAAGTTAAATCACAAAACCAATGGTATAACAAGCGAATTGCTCAAATTAAGACTGGTAAGCCACAAGGGTATTGGGATCAGGAATTGGCTATTTTAACCGAAAAGCGTCATCGTCAAATGAGAGATAACGTTAATAAAGCCGCCAGGTTTGTTATTAATTGGTGTCTTAACAATGACATTTCTACTATCGTCTTTGGATGGAATCAACGACAAAAAGATTCTATTGAGTTAGGGAAAAAAGTTAATCAGGAATTTGTTCAAGTTCCCACTGCCAAGCTGAAAGGACGTATTAAGCAATTGTGTGAACAGTACGGGATTAATTTGATCGAGACTGAGGAAAGCTACACCTCAAAGGCTTCTTTTTTAGATAATGATTTGCTACCTAAATTCGGTGAAAAACCCGAAGGGTGGCAGTCATCAGGTAAAAGAATTCAAAGAGGTTTGTTTAAAGCTTTTAATCGTCAGTTAATCAATGCTGATTGCAATGGTGCAGCCAATATTATCAAAAAAGTAGCCACACAGCTAGGGGTTTCTCTAGATAAGGTGGGTAGGGCATCTTTGACAGTGCCACAGCGATATAAGTTAGATAGGCTTTCTAAAATATATCGTAATCGAATAGAAGCGCAGTTTCAACCCGCTTCTATTCACCACAAAGAATCCCTGTTGTTTTAACGCAGGGAGATGTCAAGCGGATATCACTGCCAATAGAGTTCGGTTTTACCGTTATGGGATGAGCATTAACGGGGGTAATATTCTAGGTAAGGAATTTGTATCTAGTCAGTGATGAAGACGATGTTAGAGGGGTCTTTACCGAAATTAAGCGATATTTTCCCGCCGACTGACCATCAGGAACGGGAAACTTTCACCCCCAATGCTTTTTATCCTAATTTATCAGAATGGCTCAAGCGAGCGCAACTGAAAGCGGAAAGTGAATGGTTCGCAGCGATCGCCGCTTTAGAAAATATCTTATTACAAAACCCAAATAATGCCGCCAGTCGGGGTTTAATTCTCTCCGGTCCGACGGCTTTAGTCAGAGAAAGCAAGGCTTTAACGGGTTTTGAATTCGGTGTTTTTACCGTTAAAGCTTTAAAACATTTACAATGGCTGGGTTTGCAATTGCCTTCTCAGGAAAAATCCGCCGCCGATGTTTCCCCGACGGAGATCCATGAATTGCCGCTCTTGCCAACGGATCCGATTGCTAATGAAAGATTTTGTCTGGTTTTTAGCGAAAGTTTCTCTCTTTTGCTGGTTTTAGGCGAGGATCAGTGGGGTTTGTCCTCTTTTCAATTTTCCTTTGATCCCGTCCTCACTCAGCAAGCTTGGCAGCAGTTGCGGCAACGATTAGTTAATCTGCGTTATCCGCAAATCGGGACTTTAGAGGCAATTATCGAAGCTAATGGCAGTCCCTCGCCGGATTATCGTCTAGTTAGCCAATTTAGTCGCCAATTACTGCAAAATTTACCCGACCAGTCTAATTTAGACCTGAAAAAAACGAAATCGTCTATCAATACCGAAATCACTCCCCCAGAGGAAGATAATTCTCATTTAGAATCGGGTTGTGATTTGGAATTATTGCGCGCTTTAACCCACGAAATTCGCACCCCTTTAACCACCATTCGCACCATTACCCGATTATTACTAAAACGGGCAAAAATAACGGAAGATGTGCAGAAATATTTGGAAACAATTGATTTAGAATGTGGTGAACAAATTCAGCGCATGGAATTAATTTTCCGAGCCGCAGAATTGGGTATTAATCCTCTGGGAGATAAACCAATTCAATTAATTCCAATTGCTCTAGAAAAGGTCTTTCAAGATAGTATTCCCCGGTGGCAAAAACAGGCTAAACGGCGCAATGTCAATTTAGAAGTTAATGTACCGAAAAAATTGCCTTCGGTAATTAGCGACCCGAATTTATTGGATCAAATGTTAAATGGAGTCGTGGAAAAATGTACTCGCAGTATGGCTAGTGGTGGACTGTTGCAAGTAGATATATCAATGGCAGGAAATCAATTAAAAATGCAGTTCCAAACTCAGGTAAAATCGCCTAATCCTACCCTCAAAGCTTTAGGAAAAGTCTTAATGTTTCAACCAGAAACTGGTAGCTTAAGTCTGAATATGAAGGTAACTAAAAACCTTTTTCAAGCTTTGGGAGGTAAATTTATTGTGCGTCAAAAACCCGAAGAAGGTGAGATTTTAACCATTTTCTTGCCCCTAGGACGCAGTAAATAAGTTGAGATTATTCTGAATTTTTCATCTTGAAAAATAGGCAAACTTGCCAAAAGAATGCTATACTAGGGCAAACATTATTGATAGTTGCCATGGAAAAAACTGTTTTAATTTTAGGTGGCACTGGTCGCATTGGTCAAAGTGTCGCCCTAGATATTATTAATCATACTGCAGCTAAAATTATTATCACCGGACGAAAGGAAAAAGCAATTAAATTACTGCCAAGAATGCAGTTTTTGGCTTTAGATTTAGAAGAAATAGACAAGCTTAGACAGGCAATTAAAAATAGTGATTTAGTCATTCATTGTGCCGGTCCCTTTCATTATCGCGATGGCAGGGTAGTAAAAATTTGCATTGAAGAAAAAGTCAATTATATTGATGTTAGTGATCATCGTTCTTTTTATCAAAAGTTAATCCCCTATCGAGAATTGGCAATAAAAGCGGGAATAACTGCCGTGGTTAATACGGGAATTTTTCCTGGTATTTCTAATAGTATAGTGCGAGAGGGAGTGGAACAGTTAGATAGGGTAGAAACGATCCGTTTAAATTATGCCGTAGCGGGTTCAGGAGGTGCGGGATTAACCGTAATGCGGACAACTTTTCTCGGCTTAAAAAAGCCTTTTTTAGCCTGGATTGAGGGACAATGGCAAGAGATTAAACCCTATACTGCTAGAGAAGTAATTGACTTTCCCGCTCCTTTAGGTAAAACTGGTGTTTATTGGTTTGATATGCCAGAAACCTATACTTTTGCTGAATCTTTTCAAGTGCAAAATGTGATCACAAAATTTGGTTCTATTCCCGATTTTTATAATCATTTAACTTGGATTACTGCCCATATTTTTCCCGATGCTTGGGTAGAAAGTTATCGAGGAATCGAGTTTTTTTCCCAAGTTAGTTATCGCATGACAGAAGTAACCGATAAATTTTCGGGAATTGGGGTAGCAATGTTAGCAAAAGTGGCCGGATGGCAAGGGCAGCAAAAAGCAGTTTATCAAGCAACTATGCTTCACGAGAATACTGCTCAAGCAGCGGGTTGGGGAACTGGCAGCGTGGCAGAATTAATCTTAGCGGCAAAAATCCAAAAACCCGGGATTTATCCCGTGGAACAGGTGTTATCCACAGAACTATTCCATGCTACGATGAAAAAAAGAGGTATTAAACTCGATCGCTCCTGTGCAATTGTGGCTTAGAAGATGAAAAAAATCTGGCGTTACTTAGGGCTGTTTTGTTTAGTTTTGTTACTGACTTTATCCCCCATCTTCATGATAGCGGCCCAGAATAATCCTGCTAAACAAGGACAGGAAACACCCCTGGAAACTTTGGGAGAAGTTTTTCCCGTCATGCTTGATAATCAAGAACTTTTTACTATTCGGCAAGGAATAGGTTCTTTTTCAGCGCAAGAAAGAGCGAAATCGATTACAGCCAGAATTGAAAAAATTGCCGATGACGATGCCCTTTCTCCTGAAGATTTAACCATAAAAATCGATCCTGAAGACAAAAACCCTTCGATTATTTTGGGAGATACGGTTATTGCTACTATTACTTCTAAAGATGCCAAATTACACGCGGTAAGTCAAGAAGTATTGGCCGAACGAGCTTTAGCAAAGATTAAAGCGGCCATTGTCCGTTATCGTCAAGAACGTCAACCGGATAACCTCTTAAAAGATGCAGTTTTGACAGTAAGTGCTACCCTGTCCACGGTCTTAATTTTCTGGACGATGATTTTTATATCTTTGCGGGTTTTTCCCCAGATTCAGAGATTAATCACCTCCCTAGTTCCTGGGGTCGTATTCCAAAATTTTGAGATTATTAGTTCCCAGACAATAGGAATTTTTTCCCTAAGAGTTTTGCAATTTATCCGAACTCTAATTATTTTAACTATTCTCTATTTTTATTTAACTTTTGTCCTTCGGCTTTTTCCCTGGACTAGAAAATTTGGTGATGGTTTTTTGCAATACTTTTTCCGTGCTTTGGAAGTTTTTTCCCAAGAGATAGCAAAATATTTACCCAATATTTTTATTATACTGCTAATTATTTTTATAACTCACTATCTGTTGAGAGCAATTAAACCATTTTTCACGGCATTGTCAAGAGGAACTTTAGTAATTCATGGTTTCTATCCCGATTGGGCAAACCCAACCTATAATTTACTGTCACTGCTGATAATTGCCTTAGCTATAGTCATCGCTTTTCCCTATCTACCCGGATTTAATTCTCCTGCTTTTCAGGGGGTGTCGGTATTTTTAGGGGTGCTATTTTCCTTGGGTTCTACCTCTGCTATCGCTAACGTGGTGGGAGGAATTATCCTCATCTATACTCGCTCTTTTCAACTAGGAGATAAAATTTCTATTGGTGATGTTATTGGAGACGTGATTGAAAAAGGATTATTAGTCACCCGCATTCGCACACCAGCTAATAGAATTATCACGATTCCTAATTCATCGCTGTTAAACACCAATGTGATTAACTTTAGCGTTTCTCAAAGGGAATTCGAACAGCCTTTAATTTTGCAAACCACAGTCACTCTCGGGTATGATTTACCTTGGCGTAAGGTTCACGAAACCCTGAAAGAAGCAGCCTTAGCCACTAAATTTATTGTCTCAGAACCTGCTCCTTTTGTCTTGCAAACCAGTCTCGATGATTTTTATGTCAGCTATCAGCTAAATGCCTACACCGACCATCCTAGCAAAATGGTGTATATTTATTCTGAATTACATCAAAATATTCAGGATAAATGTAACGAAGTCGGTATCGAAATTATGTCTCCTCACTACAAGGCTCTCCGGGATGGCAATCACAGCACTATTCCTGAAAATTATCTGCCGGAAGATTATCAAAGTCCTGCTTTTGGTATTCAGTCAAATCCTCAGAAGTAATAATTTTCCTAATAGCTTCGATCGCTTTTGTCAAGCCCTTTTGAGTTATTGTTGATAATTCTTCACCAAATTCACAATTAATAGCAGGAATAAATATTCCCCAGGCCCTGGGAGTTTGTTGATAAATTGCTTGAGTTAATGCTAATAAAGAAGCGGGACTTTCTGCATGACCGAAATTATTCCATTCGGTAACTGCCGCTAATTTTTCTATCCGGATAGCGGTTTGATTAGATAATACTGCATCAACAAAAATAACTAGGGAAGCATCAGCTATATCGGCTGCTAATTCAGGAGTCAATTGATGGGTAGCGATGACTTGCACATTAGTCCAATTCTCTTCGGCGATAATTTCGGCTATTCTCACTCCCACTCCGTCATCATTTCTTAAAGTATTACCGTAACCGATGAGCAGTATTTTAAAATTATTCATGGTTATAGCAGTTATCTTAATGATGAGGTACAAAGTGGAATTAAATATAAGATGAACGTAGGTTGGGTTGAAGCATGAAACCCAACGCCCGCTCATGTTACGAAGTGCGCTAACCCATCCTACAAATAATTGTGCCTCCCTACTTATAAAAATCTTCGAGATGTTGTTTTAGTTGACGAATTGCCATACTACTATTGCGATTGTCGGCAATTTCTCCACAGAAAGAAACTAAATTTTGTAGGTTAAAGTTAGGAAAATATTGACTTTGATGGCGCAGGATATACTCTTGATTATCTAGCCAATAAATATAGAGATTTTTCTGACGATACAACCAAATTTCAGGCACTTTATAAGGCAGATAATCATCCACATTCGAGTAACTGGTGACATCAATTTCTAATACTAAATCGGGGGGAGGATCATTTACCCAGTCAATTCTGGCTTTCCCTGCTATAGCTGGCCAATGGTCAATATAAAAACTATAATCTGGTTCAATACCACTTGTTTCTGGTAATTCCATAGTTACGGGAGTAAAAGCCTCGTACTCACGCCCCAGATAATCCAATAAGGTGGTGATGATATTAGCAATTAAATGGGCATCACGTCCATGCTTGGGAAGTGGAGACATAAGCAAGACTTCTCCATTGTGATATTTGATTTTAGGTCGAGAATTGTCGCCCCTTTGCCGAGACAAAGTTTGATAATCTAGCCAAGTGGCAGGTAATCTCACTAAGGATCCCGCTGGTAGCTCGATTTTATCTGGTGAAACTAAGGCAAACATGGCGCAAGGTTCCAGGTAAATGATCAGAAACGCTGTAAAATAAGTAGAGGATATCTTCGATGCTATCGATACCCAGCTTAACCTAATCGATAAATTAACTGAGTTTGGTAAGAAAACTTAAGCCTTGATAGTCAGGGTGAGAGCATCTCAAAAGCTATTGACAATTGGCCAATTTTGTGATCCGCTTGCTGTGTGGGCATTTCAGGTGATACCAGTCAATCAGAATAGTTACGAAATCGACCCATTTGGTCGATTTTTGCTTAACAATTGAGATAGCCAATTCTCCTCAAATATGCCTGAATCGCTCTCTGGGTAAGCAACTCACATAAAGTTCATTTTGTCAAGGATTGTTAAGATGCTATCGACTAACACAGTTTCCCCCCATATTATTCCCCCTCTCGAAAATGGCGATAGATTAACCCGTCCCGAATTCGAGCGCCGTTATCAAGCAATGACACAGCTAAAAAAAGCTGAATTAATCGCAGGAGTTGTTTATATGGCAGCCGCGGTGAGAGCCAAAAACCACGGTAAACCCTAGGGCTGTTTCATTCTCCCATCAGAATATCAAAAGTAAAAGCGATCACCGTCTTTGTAAAATGAGAAGTGACCGGCAATTTTTAAAATATATGTTGAGCTTAATAGAAAA
>VYLX01000088.1_pt1 | contig 29460 bp, 28 predicted proteins | sample 5114181 | NCBI WGS metagenome assembly VYLX01 (sample SAMN12291812, study PRJNA351875) | freshwater metagenome | isolation source: freshwater lake | place: USA: Michigan, Sherman Lake | collected 2011-08-08
ACTAATAAAACGGAGAGCCTATGGCTTTAGAAACTTTCGGAATTTTTGGGTTAGAAGTATGTTGTCTTGGCATCTTGTCTGTTAATTTAGCATAAAGGGTAACGAAGAGCCTAAACTTTTTGAGAAAACTAACGAAAAGTTTGAACAATCACGTCAAGAATACGATCGCCGGGCTGCTGAAGCCAAGGCCGAAGCCGATCGCCGGGCTGCTGAAGCCGATCGCCGTTTAGCCAAGCTAGAGAAAACAGTGGCCAATACCAGTCGTGCCGTGGATAGTTTAACCACTCGCTGGGGAAGATTTGTCGAGGAATTAGTCGAACCTGCTGTTATTAGCCTATTTCGTGGCAAAGGTATCGATGTTCAAGAAACCTAAAGTCGTGCCAGGGTAAAACGGCAAGGAATAGCCATGGAGATTGACATTTTAGCCGTCGATGAAACCGAGGTAGTTTTAGTAGAATGTAAGTCTCGTTTATCGAAAGATGATGTCAATGAATTTTTAGAAAAATTAAGTCGATTTAAAGAAGCATTTCCCCATTATAAAAACTATCAAGCTTATGGTGCAGTGGCAGGAATAGAAATAGACGAAGGAGTAGATCGTTATGCCTATAAACAAGGTTTATTTGTGATTAAACCATCAGGAGAAACGGTAGAAATCATTAATGATTCTGGTTTCGAGCCTAAATTATGGTAGGAGAAAGATGCTCTCGTCACCGGGCAAAGTATTGGCCGGAGGTCTAATTTTTCAAACCTAGCACTAGACTAACTTATGGATATAATGCACGATTAGTATTCATATTTTGATTCAGTAACCTCTTGCATAATTAGGGTTTGCGGCAAAAAGTTTTTCGGTGGTGGTAGGGTGTGGGGTGTGGGGTGTGGGGTGTGGGGTTTTACCAGTTTTGAGGTGGCCAATTACCTAATTTTCAGGGAATAAATTTCCCCCCGATCACTGCCATATCCAGTACTTTTTAAGTTCCAAAAGGTCTAAAAGTCTTACCCAACAAGGTTTTTAGCTTTATTCAGCAAACCCTAATTAATTTTTGAGGATTCAAAAACGGTAAAAATAAGGATTAAATGGCATAAAATCTGTGAATAGACCATGTAATTGATTGTTATTCATTCTTAATTCTCCTGACGACCGACGACCGGCTCCTAACCCCAACAACAATTTTTGATTTTTACAAGAGGTCTAGTAACGGGGAGCATCTGACCTTTGTAACTCCTAAATTAAGTTTTATGTCAAGCTATTTTGAAAGCCTTACCAGAAGCAAGTTTTAGAGACAAGCGTAATTACTCACTTGCATAAATGAGATGCTCCCTAGCAATAGTAACGTCTTGTCCTAAAATTGCCAATAGCCAGTTTCAATGCACAAGAGCCTGATGGCTAAAAACTGGCTCCAGTTTTTGCCCGGGATAGCACAGCTTGATCGCAGTGGATCGTAAAATGAGATAATGCTAACTTTGAGAGTCAGAGAGACTATGAGTGAATTCGACTACGATTTAATTATTATCGGTGCTGGAGTTGGTGGCCACGGGGCAGCCCTACACGCAGTCAAATGTGGGCTAAAAACAGCTATTATCGAAGCCAAAGATATGGGAGGAACCTGTGTCAATCGCGGTTGTATTCCTTCTAAAGCTTTACTGGCAGCCTCGGGACGAGTGCGCGAATTGGCCGATAGTGACCATCTGAAAAGTTTAGGTATTGCCATCGGTGGCGTTAATTTTGACCGTCCGACAATTGCTAATCATGCTAACAACCTTGTCAGTAAAATTAGAGGCGATCTCACTAATAGTCTTAAACGTCTCAAGGTTGATACTATCCACGGTTGGGGAAAAATCGCCGGCCCGCAAAAAGTTAGCGTCATCGGGGATAGTGGCGAAAAAATCTACACCGCTAAGGATATTATGCTCTGTCCGGGGTCGGTTCCTTTTGTCCCACCGGGGATCGAGATCGATCATAAAACGGTTTTTACCAGCGATGAGGCCGTTAGATTGGAAACTTTACCCAAGTGGATCGCAATTATCGGTAGTGGTTATATCGGTCTGGAATTTTCGGATATATACACCGCTTTGGGTTGTGAAGTGACGATGATCGAAGCTTTAGATAGTCTCATGCCGGGATTTGACCCAGAAATCTCGAAAATCGCTGAAAGAGTTCTGATTAAACCTAGAGACATCGAGACTTATGTGGGAGTTTTGGCAAAAAGTATTAAACCGGGGAATCCCGTGGCCATTGAACTGGTGGACGCAAAAAGCAAAGAAGCGATCGAAATTTTAGAAGTAGATGCTTGTTTAGTCGCTACAGGAAGAATCCCAGCGACAAAGAATCTCGGATTGGAATTTGTTGGGGTAGAACTGGATAAACGCGGTTTTATTGCCGTTAATGACAAAATGCAGGTAATTCAGGACGGTGAACCAGTTCCCCATCTCTGGGCCGTGGGCGATGCTACGGGTAAAATGATGTTAGCTCACGCTGCTTCGGGTCAAGGGGTAATAGCCATTGAAAATATCTGTAATCGCCCAAAAACCATCGATTATCGCAGTATTCCCGCCGCCGCTTTTACCCACCCCGAAATTAGTTATGTGGGTTTAACGGAACCGCAAGCAGAAGTTTTGGCACAGGAAGAAGGGTATAAGGTCGCTTCTGTCAAGACCTATTTTAAGGGAAATTCTAAAGCTTTAGCGGAAGGAGAAACGGAAGGCATCGCTAAAGTCGTTTATCGTCAGGATACGGGCGAATTACTCGGTGTTCATATCATCGGTATCCACGCATCGGATTTAATTCAAGAAGCGGCCAATGCGATCGCTGAACGTAAATCTGTCCATGAACTCGCTTTCCGCATCCACACCCATCCAACTCTCTCAGAAGTCCTCGACGAAGCTTATAAACGCGCTGAAGTGGTGGTATAGAGGGGGATAGGGGATAGGGGATAGGGGAATTCAACCCCCAACACCCAACACCCAACACCCAACACCCTAAAACCCAACACCCTAAAACCCAACACCCAACACCTTTTTTACTTTTTACTTTCAAGATTATGTTTGGATTAGGTTGGCCAGAAATAGTAATTATTGCTGTAGTTGTTGTCCTGATATTTGGACCGAAAAAAATACCAGAATTTGGGGCAGCTTTGGGGAAAACTTTACGGGGATTTAAAGAAGAAATCAATAAAGATGATCAAGAAATTGAAGACAGTGATGAGAAGATGAGATAGATTTCGATTTCGGCTGTATGAAACTGCGCTAATACACTTGCCATAATTTGCCGAAAAAACCCTTACCGACAAAGCGATTCAGTTATCAGATTTGAGTTTTTACCGGACAGTCTTATCAGTTATCAGTTATCAGATTTGAGTTATCAGATTTGAGTTATCAGATTTGAGTTATCAGATTTGAGTTATCAGATTTGAGTTTTTAGTGGACATTCTTATCAGTAATCAGTTCACTGATTACTGATTACTGTTCTACTGTTCTACTGTTCTACTGTTCTACTGTTCTACTGTTCTACTGTTCTACTGTTCTACTGTTCTACTGTTCACTGATTACTGTTTACTGTTTACTGTTTACTGTTCACAGCAAAAAATCTCCCATCACCCCACACCCTACACCCCACACCCTACCCCCACGAAAAACTTTTTGCGGCAAACCCTATATAGGGTCTGCTGAATAATGGTAAAACCCTTTTAAAATAAAGCTTTTGACCTGTTAAAGTCCGATGTTCATGCTGCGAAAATAGGATTGGGACTTTCAAAAACCTTGGAAAAACTTTTTGCCGCAAACCCTATATAGCGTTTTTCAGTCTGCTGAGGTACAAAAGTTATGGGTTTTAGGCAAAAGGGAAGAAAAATAGGTGTACCTCACTAGCTTAGGAAACGCTATAATATTAAGTGAGCAGTATTAAATGGCAGTTTTCTGCTCTCTTTTTACTGATTACTGATTACTGATTACTGTTTACTGTTTACTGAATATCTGCTTCTCCTCCCACGACCACATCGCGGATACGGAGACTGGGGCCACCGCAGCCAACCGGTAAACCACTTTGACCTCCTTTTCCGCAGCCTCCCGACTCATCCCAGTAGAAATCATCACCAATTGCCTCAATATTGGCTAGAGTTTTAAAGACATTACCGGAGAGAGTCACATCTTTAACGGGTTCAGCAATTTCTCCATCGCGAATCATCCAAGCTTCCCCGGCGCTAAAAGTGAACATTTCGCCGTTAGTCATGCCTCCCTGCCAATTTTGGGCATAAACTCCCGTTTTTATCCCCGAAAATAACTCTTTAACGGCAGTGGTTCCCCGTTCAATCCAAGTGTTGGTCATGCGGACAATGGGCGGATAATGATAATTGAGACAACGGGCGTTACCGGTCGGTTTTTCGCCTAATTTGCCCGCCGTTTCCCGCGAATGCAGTCTTCCCACCAAAACCCCGTCTTTAATTAACTGAGTCGTCGTTGCGGGGGTTCCCTCATCGTCATAAAAATAACTGCCCCGATGACCTTCCGGATGGGCCCCGTCAAAGATTTGCAGGTTATCCGGTCCGAAACGTTTGCCCATACTCATCACTTCCAAAAGGTCAGGATTTTCGTATAACATATCTGCCTCTGACAGGTGGCCAAAAGCCTCATGGACGAACAGACCGGTTAAAATGGGATCGATGACGACGGTGTAGGTATCGCCCTTGACAGGGGGCAAAACTAGGGCTTGTACGGCCCGTTTAGCCGACCCTTGCACCTGTTCTTCTAAATTGACCAGATCCTCGAAAGCTTTTCGGGATCCCGTGGTTTCCCGGCCTGTTTGTACACTGTCCCCATCCCTAGCGGTGGCCGAAAAACGCATTTCTAAGTCCGACCATTTTTGTTCGATTAAAGTCCCGTCAGAAGTGGCTAAAAGAATATGTTGACTGCTATCGCTGTAACGGACGGAAGTGGTGGCAATACTGGGATGGTGTTGACGCAGTAAGTTATTATAGCGATCGCAGAGGGCTTTTTTATCAGCTAATGGTACTAAACGCGGGTCTGTTCCCGTTAAAGGCAATTCACAGGAGATAATTACAGGTTCTACCGGAGCAATCAGGGTTTCTTCTTCCCCAATTAAACGGGCAGCAGCGATCGCATCTTCTAATCGTTCCTGTAAACTGGATAATTGATTAAAGCTGGCAAATCCCCAACCTCCTTGATAACAAGCGCGTACCTGACCACCGATAGCAATACCTTCGCTGAGGGTTTCCACTCGTTCGGAACGCAGTAGAATATTCGTCCCCCGCGCTTCTTCCAGACGAATTGTCAGGAAATCGACGCGGTTTTTATAACGGTTAATCAGTTCACTAATCAGGTTTTTATAATCGTTTAGAGTATCGGTCATAGGAATTAGGAAGTGGGGTGTATTTTCAGTGAACTGATAACTGATAACTGATAACTGATAACTGATAACTGATAACTGATAACTGAAAATTAGGCGAGATAATCCTGTAAAGCTTTCACCTCTAAAGGTTGGGATTGCAGGGATTTTAAGGCTGCTACTGTCGCTTTTGCCCCGGCGATAGTGGTGATAATTGGTAACTTATAATCGAGGGCAGTGCGGCGAATTTGTCGGCCATCGTTTTGGGATTCTTCACCACTGGGAGTATTGACAATAAACTGAATCCAGTCATTTTTGATCCAATCGATAACGTGGGGGCGGCCTTCGTGAATCTTTAGCACTAAATCGATATTTTCGCAACCGTTTTCTAACAAAACTTCACGAGTTCCCGAAGTGGCGACGACGCGAAAACCGAGGGATTGCAGATCCTTAACCACGGGAACCATGGGGGTTTTATCGCGATCGTTCATCGAGACAAAAACCGTCCCACTGGTGGCTAAAATCACGCCGGCGGCCATTTCTGCTTTAGCGAAAGCTTTGCCAAAATCGCTGTCAATCCCCATTACTTCGCCTGTAGAACGCATTTCTGGTCCCAGGAGAGTATCAGCACCGGGGAACTTCTGGAAGGGTAAAACCGCTTCTTTCACGGCAATATGACGGGGAATTGCTTCGCTGGTGATGCCCAATTCTGCTAGGGTTTTGCCCGACATGACGAGGGAGGCAACTTTTGCTAAAGGAACTCCCGTTGCTTTGGAAACGTAGGGAACAGTACGACTAGCGCGGGGATTCGCTTCTAAGATATAAACTGTCTCCCCCTGTACCGCATACTGGATATTCATCAAACCGATTACTTTTAAAGCTTTCGCTAGTTCCACCGTCCATTGTCGAATTGTGGTTAAAACTGAGTCAGGAAGGGACGTATGGGGGATAGAACAAGCAGAATCGCCCGAATGTACGCCCGCTTGTTCGATATGTTCCATTAATCCCCCGATAACTACTGTTCCCGTGGCATCTGAGAGGGCATCCACATCCACTTCGATGGCATTTTCGAGGAATTTATCGATTAAAATCGGGTGATCCGGTTCTATCTGTACCGCATACTTCATATAGCGTTCCAATTCGCTATCGGAATAGACGATTTCCATTGCCCGACCGCCCAAAACATAGGACGGACGTACTACCACGGGATAACCGATGCGTTTAGCCACTGCTTGGGATTCTTGGAAACTGCGGGCAATACCGTTGGGGGGTTGTCGGATATCTAATTCTCGGAGGATTTTTTCAAACCGTTCCCGATCTTCGGCAGTATCGATCGAATCGGGTGAAGTTCCCCAAATTTTGGTATTTACGGGACAATTAGGCGATTCTAGATATCTTTGCAGGGGAAGGGCTAGTTTTAAGGGAGTTTGCCCACCGAATTGAATAATTAAACCCTCTGGTTGTTCCGCTTCGATGATATTTAAGACATCCTCTTTGGTCAGGGGTTCAAAGTAAAGGCGATCGCTGGTATCGTAATCGGTGGAGACAGTTTCCGGGTTAGAGTTGACCATAATCGTCTCAAAACCAGCTTGACTGAGGGAAAAAGCGGCATGACAACAACAGTAGTCAAATTCTATCCCTTGGCCGATGCGATTGGGGCCACCACCGAGGATCATCACTTTGCGTTTATCGGAGGGTAAAACTTCCGATTCCACCTGTTCGTAGGTGGAATAATAGTAGGGTGTCAGAGCCTCAAATTCTGCCGCGCAGGTATCCACCATTTTATAAACGGGAACAATACCTAAACCCTTGCGATAACTTCTGACTTCGTCCTCGCTGCTGTTGCTGGCGAAGGCGATTTGGCGATCGCTAAAGCCCTGTTGTTTAATGGCGAATAAGTCCTCTTTGCTAAGACTTTTCAGGGGAGTTCGTTTGAGAAACTTCTCGGTTTCCATCAAATCGGCCAATTTATCGAGGAACCAGGGATCAATCCCGGTTAGTTCGTGGATTTCCTCCCCATTCATGCCCAATTTAAAAGCATGATAGATACTATAAACTCGTTCGGGGTTAGGTGTCCGCAAACCGGCCCGGACTTCCGAGAGAGGGGGGAGAGTTTCGACTTTATCGCAACCAAAGCCAAAACGTCCCGTTTCTAGGGATCGAAGTGCTTTTTGAAAGGATTCTTGGAAAGTTCGACCGATAGCCATAGCTTCCCCGACGGATTTCATCTGGGTAGTTAGAATCGGTTGGGAGCCGGGGAATTTCTCGAAGGCAAAGCGGGGAATTTTGGTGACGACGTAATCGATAGTTGGTTCAAAGGAAGCCGGGGTTTTTTTGGTGATATCGTTGGGAATTTCGTCTAAAGTGTAGCCTACTGCTAGTTTAGCGGCAAATTTAGCGATCGGGAATCCCGTGGCTTTCGATGCCAGGGCCGAAGAACGCGATACCCGGGGATTCATCTCAATCACGATTACGTCGCCGTTAGTGGGATTAACGGAGAATTGGATGTTCGAGCCGCCGGTTTCTACGCCAATTTCCCGAATAATTGCCTTAGAATAGTCCCGGAGGCGTTGGTATTCTTTATCGGTCAGGGTTTGGGCGGGCGCAACCGTAATCGAGTCGCCGGTATGGACCCCCATCGGGTCAAAGTTTTCGATCGAACAGATGATCACCACGTTATCGGCTAGATCGCGCATTACCTCTAATTCGTATTCTTTCCAGCCAATTAGGGATTTTTCGACGAGAATTTGCGATGTAGGCGAACAATCTAGACCATACTGGGCCATCGGTTCAAATTCTTCTTGGTTATAGGCAATACCGCCCCCCGTTCCTCCTAAAGTGAAGGCCGGCCGGATAATGAGAGGATAGGAACCGATCTGATGGGCGATCGCTTTTGCTTCTTCTAAATTGTTGGCAATCCCCGAAGGACAGACGGGAACACCGATTTTCTCCATTGCTTTTTTGAATAGTTCCCTATCTTCGGCTTTTTCAATAGCGGGGAGTTTTGCCCCGATCAGTTCCACGTTATATTTTTCTAAAACGCCGCTTTTGGCCAAGGCTACGGCGGTATTTAGGGCAGTTTGACCGCCCATAGTCGGTAGAATCGCATCAGGGCGTTCTTTGGCGATAATTTTCTCGACAATTTCCGGCAGAATTGGTTCAATGTAGGTGCGATCGGCCATTTCTGGATCGGTCATGATCGAGGCGGGGTTAGAATTGACTAAAATTACCTCATAACCTTCTTCTCGTAGGGCTTTACAGGCTTGAGTTCCCGAATAGTCGAATTCACAGGCTTGTCCGATGACAATCGGGCCAGCGCCCAAGATTAGGATTTTCTGTAAGTCATCACGGCGTGGCATAGGCTTAGGGTTGCTTGACTATAAACCCCAATCATTGTATATGTTGTCACTCCTCTATTCCCTAAAGCTTTATTTAGGTTTAATGACCTTATTCTAGCTGTCAGCCTTGAATCAGTGATCGGTGATCAGATCTGAGCCTTGCACTAGCGACTGTTCACTATCTCCCCGCTCCCCAACACCCAACCGATCACCGAATAGGTACTGATACTATTTGGGAACGATTGTCAAACAATTGTAAAACTTCGTTATATTTAAGGAACGTTTGAGAGACTAAGGAGCATCGGAGTTGTGGCTTTATACGCAGATTTGCATCGGCATTTAGGGGGATCGGTAGTACCGAGAATTCTCTGGCGCTACTTTCACAGACATGAGCGGGATTTAGCGGCCAAATTCCAGGAATACCAAGCTTTTGAGGAATTTTACACCCGTGAACGCAATAGTTTAGATGAGTATTTAGAATTACATACCCTAGTCGAAAGTGTTCAAACCGCCCAAACTTTGCCCTATTTTATCTATCGTCTGATTCGCGGCGCTTACATCTTCGAGAATCTTGCCTATTTAGAATTGCGCTATACTCCCTACTATCGCACCGACGAACATTTGAACCAAACAGAGCGAATCGAGCAAATGCGATCGATTGTCGAGATCGTCGGTCAAGCCTCGAAAATGAGCGAATATCCGATTATTACCAGTCAAATTCTCTGTATGCACTCGCGACTTCCCTCCGAAGTCAACAAAGCGATCGTTGATCTGGCCCTAGAGATGAGAGAATACGTCTGTGCGATCGATATTGCCGGGGGTGATTCCTACTACCAAACTCGACTAGAGGAATTTGCTGGTTTATACAGTTATGCCAGGGAAGAGGGTTTAAATACCACCGGCCATCTTTACGAAACAAAGGACGGTTGTTATCCCCAATTACTGCCCTATCTGCAAAGAATCGGTCACGGTATTCAAATTCCCCTACAATATCCGGAACTGCTGCCGGAAGTTGCCCGTCGTCAACAATGTTTAGAAGTCTGTCCCACCACCTATTTAAAAACTGGCACCCTCGAAAGTTTATCCCAGTTAAAGATAGTCTTTGATCGCTGTTTTGAAGCGGGGGTTGATATTGCTATCTGTACCGATAATGCCGGTTTACACAATGTCCGGCTGCCCTTCGAGTACGAGAATTTACTCACCCTAGATGTGATCGATTTTCGACAATTACAAGCTTGTCAAGATGCGGCTTTTCGCCATGCTTTTGCCTGGCCCTATAGTCAAAAACCCGCCTCACTTTTAACCGGTTTGTTATCAGTGGATAATCCCAAATTACCAGTTTATCAGTAACACAATTAACTAGGGTATGCGGCAAAAAGTTTTTCGGTGGTGGTAGGGTGTGGGGTGTGGGGTGTGGGGTGTGGGGTTTTACCGGTTTTGAGGTGGCCAATTACCTAATTTTCAGGGAAATGGTACTTTTTGATTGACAAAAAGTCTAAAAGTATTACCCAAAAAGGTTTTTAGATTTATTCAGCAAGCCCTAACTTTAGTTCGGGTTAAGCAACTTCTTTACCGCTCCCGAACTATAGCGTTTCTCGTCCCTCCTGCATCTGGTTTGGGGAATTCTACTGAATCTTGAATAAACTTAACCCAAAGAGAGTATAGGTACACAGAGAACCAAGACCGAACATCAGGGAACGAGCGATCGGGATATTAGTGATATAAAAAAGGGAAAATAAAAGCCGGAGGATCACGAAAGCGATCGCACAGTTAGCGGCCAGGGATGAGGAGACTCCTGTAACGTAGGCCATGAGAGCGGCAGCACTATAGATCATAAAGGTTTCAAAACCATTTTGATGGGCCCAAGTTGCTCGTTTAGCGTAGTCTGGGAGTTGGTCGAACATTGCCCGGGGAGCGGAGGTATCGTAACCCACCTTAGCTCGAGCGTAACCGACCAGCAGAAAAGGTAGATAGACAGAGATAGCGGCAGCCACTATCGAATAGAGAAGAATGGCACTGACGGAGAGATTCATTGCGGAATTTAGTCAAAATAAAATAGGGTAACTAGCTTGCGTTGATCTTCCGCTTCCGCGCAGGTTTGCAAAAGGGTCTGACTGTCGTGGAAAGCAAAACAGATTAACTGTTGACAACGATTGATAATCTCGCGATTACAGAGGCTGCTGGCTTCCCCTAGGGATAGATGGTCATTTTCGGGACATTCCACCAGATGGATAACCTGCTGGAGTTGTTCTTGGGATTCCAGGGGCTGGCGATCGAGACTTTGGGGTAAGATCACGGTTAACAGATTAGGATCTGCCCGCATTGCCCCCTTAATGACGGCGGAATTGGTTCCCGTCGCCCCGGAGGTCATAATCCGATTGCCTGCCAGCACGAGGGCATAGGCCATCATTTCGATCAATTGCTGGTGCGTGATGGGAACGTGACGGGAACCCAATAAAGCGACGCGCTTAGAACCGGTCTGCTGAATGGCGGCTAGTTCTTGAGCTAGAGTGTCTAGGGTGTTAGTGGTATCTACAGATTGACTCAAAGACTTTTACTGCAAATTCGGACTGATTAACCGTCCGTTATTGTAGCATCGAATTGTCATGATCGGAAATTTGGCCAGAAAACCCCAGCTACCGATCGAGGTGTCCTTTCTGGAGACTGCTTAAACCGTCAGAAATTGTTATCTTGCTCAAGATTGACCGCTCAGGCAATAATAGGAAGGTTTATCATCCCCATTAAAGTAAAGAATGCTCAACGCTTTTATTTGGCTACCGATTATAGGGGCGATACTGATTGCCTACACGCCTCTAGAGGCGAAAAAAGTGCGAGGATTAGCTCTAACTCTTTCTGTCGTTCTCTTACTGCTTAATATTCTCCTTGGCTGGCAATTTGACCCTAGTAACCCGCAAATGCAGTTCACGGTTAACCTGCCTTGGATTAATTTCCTCGGTTTCAATTATGCCCTCGGTGTCGATGGATTATCATTTTCATTACTTTTTCTTAACAGCCTCTTGACAATAATTGCTCTTTATGCTAGTGGTACAGAGGTTAACCGACCGAGATTTTACTATTCCCTACTCCTGTTACTCAATGCGGGAGTAGCGGGGGCCTTTCTAGCGCAGGATTTACTACTATTTTTCCTATTTTACGAATTAGAAATCGTCCCGCTTTACTTTCTCATTGCCATTTGGGGGGGTCAAAGACGCGGCTACGCAGGCATGAAATTTTTATTATACACGGCAATTTCAGGCTTTTTAGTGCTAATCTCTTTCCTCGGCTTAGTTTGGCTAACCGGTGCTAATAATTTCGCCTATAATCCCCTTTTATCAAACAATTTACCCGTTAACACCCAATTACTGCTCCTCATCCCCCTTCTCATCGGATTAGCCATCAAAATCCCGATTTTTCCCTTTCATACTTGGCTACCGGATGCCCACGTCGAAGCATCTACCCCCGTTTCTGTGCTTTTAGCGGGAATATTACTCAAATTAGGAACCTATGGACTGCTGCGCTTTGGAGTCGGTTTATTTCTCGACGCTTGGGTGACTATCGCCCCTTGGTTAGCAACGATAGCAGCTATCAGCGCCCTCTACGGGGCCAGTTGCGCTATTGCCCAAAAGGATATGAAAAAAGTGGTCGCCTATTCTTCCATTTCCCACATGGCCTATATTTTACTAGCGGCGGCGGCCACCACCAGATTAAGCATCACTGCGGCGATTTTGCAGATGATTAGTCACGGTTTAATTTCCGCTTTGTTATTTTTGTTGGTGGGAGTAGTGTATAAAAAAACCGGCAGCCGGGATGTGGATTATCTACGCGGTTTATTAAATCCAGAAAGAGGTTTACCAATCACGGGAATGTTAATGATTTTAGCGGCTATGGCCAGCGCCGGCATCCCCGGAATGGTGGGATTTATCGCCGAATTTTTAGTCTTTCGTGGCAGTTTCCCGATTTTTCCGATACAAACCCTCCTATGTTTGGTCGCTAGTGGTTTAACCGCAGTATATTTTCTCCTGATGATTAATCGGGTTTTCTTTGGTCGTTTAACCCCTGAATTATCGCGCATTCCTCGCAGTACCTGGCCCGAAAGATTTCCCGAAATTGCTTTGGCTTTATTTATTATTGTTTTGGGATTACAACCGAATTGGATGATTCACTGGAGTGAAAACCAAGCATCAATGTTATTAACTGGGACGGCAATCAGTCAAAAGCAATCATAGAAACCTTTTTCGGGATTTTTTAAACCTAGACCGAAACTAACTTGTGGATATGTGCCGAAACGTCAAAAATTTTTGGCTTTGCGGAGGGAATTAACCGTTAAAACCACCTGTTCCCCCACCAGTTCAATTTCTTCTAAAGTATTAAAACGACTCAACCCGAAGCGCAGGGAGGCATAAGCGAGAGATTCGGGGCGACCCAAGGCAGTTAAAACGTGGGAGGGGGCGGTATGGCTAGAAGAACAGGCAGAACCGGAGGAAAGCGCCACTATTGGCTGTAATCCTAACAATAACGCCGCACCGTCCACCCCTTCAATACTAATATTTAAATTTCCGGCTAATCTTTGGCTAGGATGACCATTGAGATAAATTCTGTCTAATTGACTGATAATCTCCCATAAACGGGCTTTTAACCGATTTAAGTAGCTGGTGTCTTCTTCGATCGCTTTGATGCCCAATTCTACCGCCTTGGCAAAACCGACAATTTGCGGTGTAAATATTGTACCCGATCGCAGTCCTTTTTCCTGGCCTCCCCCTTGAATTTGAGCGGCGAGACGAACTCTGGGGTTCCGGCGCCGGAAGTACAGCGCACCGATTCCCTTCGGTCCGTGGACTTTGTGGGCAGTTAAGGACATCATATCTATATTCATTTCCTCCACATCTAGGGGAATTTTCCCGATTGCTTGGGCCGCATCCGTATGAAAAAGTACCTGATACTGGCGACAAATCGCCCCAATTGCCGCTAAAGGTTGAATCACCCCAATCTCGTTATTAGCCGCCATAATTGACAGCAAAATCGTGTCAGGACGCACAGATTTTTCTAGTAATTCCAAGTCAATTAGACCATCAGTACCGACGGGTAAAATTGTCACCTCAAAACCCAATTTTTCCAGATAATGACAGGGATCTAAAACGGCGCGATGTTCTGTCACCACCGTAACTATGTGCCGTCCTTTGGCGAAATAAGCTTCGGCAACCCCTTTGATAGCTAAGTTATTGGCCTCCGTTGCCCCACTGGTAAAAATAATTTCTTCGGGACTACTATTAATAGCAGCGGCGATTGTTTCTCTTGCCTGTTTAACTGCGGCCTCGGCTGTCCAACCATAGACATGATTAATACTACTGGCATTACCAAAGTGTTCGGTAAAATAGGGCAACATCGCCGCCAGAACTTGCGGCTCTAGGGGTGTCGTGGCGTGGCAATCTAGATAAATCGGCTTTTGAGACATATTTTTCCCCTGCGGGGGATTTGAGAAGGATATATCCTCTGTTTTAAGAGAATTTCTGAAAGTGCATTGCTAGTCTATGTTAACAAATAAAGTATCGGATAGCAGTCAACAGCTGACGACTCAGACCAGAACTTTAAGATTTAATAATGAGAGCGCAATCGCTCTCTGACAGCAGTTACAATTTCCCTATTCCAATGTTGTTCAGCAACCCAACAGGATTAATAACACATATTTTCCGGCTCAATCATGGCTAAAAAATCGAAGGCATTTAGTGAACTGCTCAGGCTGCAGAAAATGTCCCAAGGATCCGAAAAACCCTTGAAAAGCTTTGAGAAGAAATTAAGAGAAAAGTCATCGGCTTTCAAGGAAATTGTCGTCTCTCCTTCTGGGGAAGTCAAAATGTCGGAAGTTCTGGAGGATTTTATCGAGCCTTACCGCAAATCCAATGAAACGAAGGGATCTATGCGAACACTGCTGACCATAGGGATAATCGCTTGGAATCTGGCGTTGTCCCCCGAATCAAAACGGCAAGAGATGATAGACCGAGTTTTTAATAAAGACCTTCTTAAAGGAGATAAAAGGCTCAAGGCGGAGATTCAAGAGCTAATCCAGGAGCTAATCGCTAGGAAAAACCGTTATTTCTCGGAAAACAAGCGGATGATTGTGGATTTTGAGTTAAAAGAGCTAGGAAGCGAGTATCATCTCTCTGTTGCCTCCAGCTTGTCGCCCGAATTTTCCGAGTCAGAGTTTGCCTTCAAAGTCGGCGACTCGGTCATCGTCAAACAGGGTGTACTTGACCCAGATTTGGGGACTGACATCGGTGGTTGGCAAGGAAGAATTGTGACAATTGAGCGGCAGAGCAATCTCATCGGCATTGAATGGGATAGCATCACCCTGAAAAACATCCCCAGTTCGGTGATTGACCAGTGTGAAGCGGAAAACCTAGACTGGACTCAAATGTGCCTCTCCTCAACGGACGTGGAATTAACCCAACCTCGAGATACAGAAGAAGATGTGGCCGCCATCATTGAGCAAATTGAGTCTAACATCGTTGGAGCTATTTAGCAGAAAAGAGAAAGGCGATTCAGGCGGTTGGCCGACGTTGACCCTGAGGAGGAAATGGCGGCTTTAGACGCTTGGAAAAAAACACTTGATTCATTACCCTATTGACCATCGAGCAGCGATTTGGAGGAGAGAAATTTGAGATGGATGATTCCCAGAAATACGAGGCTGACTGTCAAAAGATAAGAAAAGCCAATCATGAATTACTAACGGATTTTGAGAGTTGGCTAGAATCATCAGGCCTGTCCGAAAAAACCATTAATAATCATGTTTCAAATATAGATTTTTATATCAACGAATATTTACTCTATGAAGATGCCGTAGAAGCCAAAGACGGGGTAGATATGGTCAGTGACTTTTTGGGTTATTGGTTTATCAAAAAGGCCCTGTGGGCCAGTCAATCAAGCATCAAGGCTAATGCAGGTAGTCTGAAAAAGTTCTACACTTTCTTACTGGAAAAAGGCCTAATAGATAAAGATGATTTGCAAGAACTTAAAGAAACCATCAAGGAAGAAATGAGTGAATGGCTGGAAACTTTAAGGCGATACGATGACCCATTGACTGAAGATATGTCGGATGTTTGGTAATCTTAACCAAGTGGCAATCCCCCACCCTATGGCTGAGAAGCTATAATATCATTGTCAGGACACAACAAGAGTGAAACAATGGAAACATTAGAATTAGAAAGCGGCCAGTCGATTCTTAAAGCTGGTCAAACAACCACAGAAAGAGCTTTACAATTGTTTGACGCTCTCGACCCCGTGAGTTTAGACTTTATGCTCGGTCGTTGGCAAGGTTCTGGACTTCAGACAAATCACCCAATGGATGGTTTATTAGAAGCATCTAATTGGTATGGTAAAGAATTTGTCGACACTGAGAATGTCCACCCCCTGTTATTTTTAGATGGTCAGGGAAAAATTTTTAAGGTGGCACCCAATCCCACGGCCATGAACTGGATTTTGAAGCTGCCGATACTCAAAAATAATTCTCTGAAACCTTTACTGATGCTGACCAACTCCTTGCTGAAAACAGAGACAAGTCAGGCTAGACTGCGAATGATGGAATATCGGGGCAAAGTCAGCGCCACGATGATTTATGATTATTTGCCCATCAATGACTCTTTTCGGAAAGTAGATGATAATAACGTGCTGGGAATTATGGATTTTAAAAACTCTCCCCAACCTTTCTTTTTTGTTCTCAAGCGATGTCAAAGACCTCTTAATTCTTGAGGTTCGATTTAAACGCTCTGGTGCAAGAATTTAGAGTTGAGGGATAATTCAAGTACAGAGGAACAGGAGGTAATTATGAACTTATCATCGTTGTCATCGGGTTGAAGTGGCTGAGAAGTTAAAAAAATTAACTCGCCAACCAATTAAGCATTTAGAATAATAAATTCTACACTTGCTGTGGACGAAATGCGCGTTCATCCCATTCTTCTTGATAAATAGAGTCAGATGTTTGATTCATTTTGAGTGCAATATCACTTAAGAGTTTGTGGTGTTTGAACATTCTTCTAATTTCACCATCGACTAGATTTAACAAATAAGGAATTTCATGTCCTTATTTGACAAAAAGAGAGACAATATTAAATATTTGTAAACTTTTTTGCCTAAGTTACTTTTCTGTGGTAAGCAAATCTTTACTGCTCCGATTCGGGGGTTTCTTGGGAGGTGTCATCGTTGTTGGTTTTTGGTTCTTGTCCTTTAAAAATCGGGATGGATCGCCAAAAACCCTCTAAAAACTGATTGAGAGTCGTTTCCTTGATTTTACCCGTCCAGAGCAATCCCACAATCACAATAAGAGCAAAGATAAAAATAATTGCCAAAACGCTGGTAATAAACTGTACCACTGGCACAGTATTGGCAAGCACCGCAAAGATAAAAGCAACCACAGCTAAAACCAGCAACAAAGCGAGACTAGGTTTCAGTAGATTGGGATTTTCTGGCGTTTTGGGAATCCTAGGGCGATTTTCTCGGCTTTTGCGGCTAAGTTGCTGTCTTTCGTCGAGATATCCTTCTCTTTCTGTCCTAGATTCCACCCCTTCTAAGATATCGCGGATATTGTATTTGCCGCGCAAACCGGGGAGAGTTGCTTCCACGCTGCCTTGGCGATCGAGTTCTATCAGATAGAGATAATCGACGGGAACTTCTACCCCGGTGGGTTTTTCCCCTTGCAATTCTCGAATCACTAACCTTTCCTGTACGGCTAAATTAGGGATAGTAGCGTGAATTTTCTGAAAATCTGTCTTAATAATAGCTAAAAGCGCACTAGCACGCTCACCCTCGGCTTTTATGCTAATGTAGTTATCTTCCTCGTCGGCACGCACCAAAGCTTTGTTAAGATCCATTGTCAGAACCACACCACTACGCCAACGCATGGTTTTATAGATCATCTGGTGATTGCGGACGATAAAGCGGGAAATGATGCTACCGGGCAGGATATCATAACGGTACTGGAAGTGTAAAGGTGCGTTTTCGTAGATATCCACATCTGGTTCATCGATGGGTAGAAGATCGGTGATTAGATAGCGATCGGGACTGTAACCATCAAGGGGAAAACAGAGTTCAAATTTTCCCATCAAATCCATCAAAAATCGGCGTTTATTTTCGGGATAACGTTGGGGTTGTTTGAGAATATTGTGCAGATCTGGCAGTGAGAGAATGCCCTTTTTTTGCACCATCAAATCGTGATTATTGAGAATATCGTAAACACCGTCAGTTACCCATTCCGGGTTCAGGACATTGGTTTCATTCAGTCGCGGATCATCTTGGTAGTTGAGGACAATACCGAGATCGTGGAGAAACTGCACTAAACTTTTTTGAGCGCTGGCCTCTTGAATCTCGGCTTTCTGACACATTTCCTGATACTTTTCGTAGGAAATAAAGTCATAACTCTCTTGCATTGCTTCTAGTTGAGTTTTGATCTGAAACCAACTATTAGGCAATAAATCTTTGATATGGGGAATAGCATCGATTTGGGAGGCGATTTCTTGCACAAGTTGCTCGATTCCTACACCGGTTTTACAGGAAGTGGCGATTAGCTTGGTAATTTGGGGATATTTTTTCTGGAGGGTGCGGATCTTAACTTGGGGGGGATTTTCATCGGCACAATTACCCACGATAATCACGGGAGAATTGCCTCCGTAGGTTTCAATGAGTTTTAACCAGTATTCCAGACGGTTTTGCTGTTCGTTTTTGCGGTTGTCGAGGACAAGCAGATAAAGACTGCGTTTAGTCAGAAAAAACTGATGGGTGGTTTGCATCACTTTCTGACCGCCAAAATCCCAGAGATTGAGGCGAATATCGGGTTTTTGGTCAAGTTTCCAGCTTTCAATATTAATGCCGGGGGTCTTGGGTTCTTCGGAATTAAAGGTATTGTGCAGTAACCGCTTTAACAGGGAAGTTTTCCCCACATCCCCCTCCCCCACCAATAAAACTTTAAGCTCGTTAAGAGGGCGTTTTTTTCCTTTATCCTTGAGATAACTGAAAATCGCCTGCGGGTTGCCATCATCCCATGTTGTTTTGCCCCATCCCTGACGAATAATTTCCGGAGGAACGTTGGTAATCGGGTTATTTTCGAGGACTAATCGCTTCAGGTTGACTAGGTGAGCGAGCGCTTCTGGAATCTCGCTGATTTGGTTATTGTTGAGATAGAGGCTTTGCAGGGAGGTGAGTTGAGCGAGTGCTTCTGGAATCTCCCTGATTTGGTTATTGCTGAGATAGAGGCTTTGCAGGGAGGTGAGTTGAGCGAGTGCTTCTGGAATCTCCCTGATTTGGTTATTGCTGAGATAGAGGTATTGCAGGGAGGTGAGTTGAGCGAGCGCTTCTGGAATCTCCCTGATTTGGTTACTAATGAGGTCGAGGGATTGCAGGGAGGTGAGTCGAGCGAGCGCTTCTGGAATCTCCCTGATTTGGTTACTAATGAGGTCGAGGGATTGCAGGGAGGTGAGTCGAGCGATCGCTTCTGGAATCTCCCTGATTTGGTTACTGTTGAGGTTGAGGTATTGCAGGGAGGTGAGTTGAGCGATCGCTTCTCATGGCTTTTTGTGGGGTTTCCTTGAGTCTATAATACATAGATAACACAACTGACTTGCTTACATATCAATGAAAATTGAACGTAAAACCTATAGAGATGGAAACTTGTATCCTGAAGCCTTCAATTATTTAAAATCTCTTCCAGAAAATATCGATTATTATAAAGCCCATATTGAACGCCATCCACTTTCTATTTACGATCTATCAATACAGAGAGTTATGAAAGCATTGGCTGAAATTTTAGATGAAATAGAGCGAATAAATCATGCTTTATTTGATGCTGAAGGTCGTCTCGATTATTCATTAGCGAAACTGCCTATCTTACAAAAAGAATTACTAGAGGCTTTAATGGCTCATATTGATGATTGCTACCGTATTCTTAAGGTTCTCCATCCTTATGATAGTTCCAATCAAGTCAAATATAATGATAAGTGGCTAGATAAGGCTAAAAATCCTGCAAAAAAAGACTTTGAAAATAATATTAAAGATTATAAAAACTTATTGTCCCCTATTGTTAATAAAATCAAGCATAATGGCGGTCAATTGCGTTCTATCGTAATTTACTCACGGGATCGCAGAATAGTCACAAAGCCGATCAGGAAAAAAATTCAAATTTTTCCCAGAGATGCTCGTATCGTAGGATATTTCTTGGAAGGAGTTCATCCTAAGGGCAATATCGGACCCGATATCGAAATTCATCCGAATGGAAAATCGGCTATTTCTTTAAACCGTGATTTGCGTTATCATTTTGCCAATTTATATCGAATCGGTCGTCATTTAAAGAAAGCTATCGTAAAAACCGTACGTCACGTCGAGACAATAGACTTGCCGTATCCAGGTTCGATTCGACATACAAGTTGTCAATATGATCTAGAGTCAATCGCAGAGAAAATAAGTAATTTGCCATCTTTGTTTTATCAAAATGAATTTGACAAGGAAACTCCTGATATCCAATTCTATCGCAATCCTAAAGATACGGAGTTAATTCTAGAAACGCCTGGCCCTCGATACATGAATTGGGAGGGAGAAGTAGCAATCTCTTGTGAAATGCAGGTAGATCCTGTTTCTCGTACATATCAACTACCTTATTGGCAAAATCAGAGTAACTCCAGATCAGTAATGCGATAACTATCACCTATCACGGACAAGCGGCAATCATCAGCACAGAGGGAAGATTAACGATTTCCTGTTCTCATATTATGATCGGTGATCAGCTAGTCCGCATTCAAGTTCTAGTTGAGACAAGGTAAAACGAATATCAAATTCAGATGCACAACAGCTTACCCAATCCGCTTTTAACAGTAGGATTAACTCCTGACTCCTGACTCCTGACTCCTGACTCCTATCTCCCTGACTCCTTTAAACATTTCTTTTTTTCTCAAACCATGTTTGTAATAATTCCCCCGATTCCTTGGCTAAAATTCCCGCAATTACTGGTAAACGATGGTTAGAAAAAGGACTATCAATAAAATTAGCCACAGTGCGGATAACTCCTGTTTTCGGATCGTCAGCACCGTACACTAATAATCCTAGCCTAGCCTGAATAATTGCCCCGGCACACATGGGACAGGGTTCGAGGGTGACGTAGAGGGTACAATCATTTAAGTGCCAATTGCCTAACACTTGACTAGCGGCACGAATCGCCAGAATTTCGGCGTGAGCGGTGGGATCACGGTGTTTTTCCTTGCAATTAGCCCCTTTAGCGATTAAATTGCCCTGTTTATCCACGATAACTGCTCCCACAGGTACATCACCCCGGTCTCCCGCAGTTGCCGCTAAATTTAAAGCTAACTGCATCCATTGCCGATGTTTCTCATAGGCTTTTTCGTCAATAGACTTTAGATAGTCCCACATTTAGCCAGTAAATTATCTAATTTTTTCTGACCATCCAAAGCATACAAATCATCACAACCACCGATATGTTCATTGTTAATAAAAATCTGTGGTACACTGCGTTTACCGTTGGACCGTTCCGCCATGGCTTGACGAGCGCTTTCATCCCCATCAATCTTGTATTCGGTGTATTTTACTCCTTTCCAACCGAGCAACCATTTGGCCCGAATACAATAGGGACAAGTTGCCCAAGTGTAAATTTCCACATTGGCCTTGATATTTTCGTTATAACGCCCAAAAAGCGAGTTAAATAGATTTAGCATCTTGTGACTACAGAAATATTTATCTTTATTTTATGGATTCTGCTACCAAAAAAGCCCAATTACGCAAACAACTAATTGCCCAAAGACGAGCGCTTCCTAAGCATATTTGGCAAGAAAATAGTCAGCAACTTTGCAAAAATTTACAATCTTTACCTTTATTTCAACACGCTAAAACCATTCTCGCTTACTTCAGTCATCGTCAAGAGCCGGATTTAAGTTCCTTATTTTGCCAGCACCATCGCTGGGGTTTTTCCCGTTGTGACGGAGATAGCCTGACTTGGCACTGTTGGACTGCCGACGATCCCCTAGAATTAAATCGTTATGGCATCTATGAACCAACAGCGATCGCTCCTCTCATTTTACCTGCCGAAGTGGACTTACTGTTAATTCCCGCCGTCGCTTGCGATCGCCAAGGTTATCGCTTAGGTTACGGGGGAGGTTATTTTGATCGTCTCTTAAATTCCCCCGAATGGCAAGCTATCCCCTCGATCGGGATTGTCTTTGACTTTGCCTATCTCGATACCCTTCCCCTCGATATTTGGGATCAAAAATTACAAGGAATCTGTAGCGAGTCAAGAACCGAAATTTTTTAACAATTATTTCCCTATTCCCTTACACCCAATCCCCAGATATATTAAGTTTTATTGAATCCGATCGACGCTTAAGATAGCTTTGCTAGGATGAAGTTCACATCAGGAGATGTTTATAGTAATCACTGGAAAAAGTTAACAGGGAAGCAATGAAACACTTTCACGAACAATGGATTCAAGAATGGTGTCAAGAAAACGGCTGGACAGAGCTATTTCTCGAACGCTACAGTAATTATTGGGCATTCCCTCCCAATGCCGTGATGCCAGAACCAATTCCCACCAAAGTGTTACAAAAAATTAAGCGCCAAAAAGGTCTATCTCCTGCCGAAAAACTTTGGTTAGGAGTGGCGATCGGATTGACTGTAACAGCTTTAATTCTCTGTGTCATCCTCGCTTGTCCTATGCCTATAGTTCTCGCTTTCGCTTTTGATGCTGTCACCGCAGCGCGATTGGAAGTGGAATATTAAGCAGGCAAAAATTGAGCAGCAAAAACCCAAAAAGGGGGAGATTTTTCCGAAAGTCTTCCCCTTTACCGCTTTTTTCTGGACAGGGACGATCGATCTGTCTTGAATCAGTAATCGGTGATCAGTGGTCAGTAGGAGAATAGAATATTAAGTGAGCAGTATTCAATGGCAGTTTTCTGCTGTCTTTTCACTGATTACTGTTTACTGTTTACTGATCACTGAAAAGTCCCCATGTCCGAATCTCGTCGCTTACAGTTTACCCCCGATCTGGAAATTTGTCGTATTTTGAACGGAATGTGGCAAGTTTCAGGGTCCCATGGTTCGATCGCACCCCAAAAAGCGATCCCTAGTATGTTTTCCTATCTAGATGCCGGTTTCACCACTTGGGATCTGGCCGATCATTACGGTCCAGCCGAAGATTTTATCGGTGAATTTCGTCGTCAATTAGTCGCCCAAAGGGGCATTGATGCTTTAAATAATCTGCAAGCTTTCACTAAATGGGTTCCCCGTCCGGGTAAAATGACTAAGGAAATAGTCGAAAAAAATATCGCTATTTCCCTACGTCGTATGGATGTGGATAGTCTCGATTTATTGCAGTTTCACTGGTGGGATTATCGCGATAAAAATTATCTAGATGCCTTATATTTTTTAGGAGAATTACAACAGGAAGGCAAAATTAAACACCTGGCCTTGACTAATTTCGACACGGAACATTTAAAAATTATTCTCAGCGCCGGGATTAAAATAGTCTCCAATCAAGTCCAGTTTTCCCTGATCGATCGTCGTCCTCTCGTCAAAATGGCACAATTTTGCCAAGAACATAACATCCATCTACTCGCCTATGGTACTCTAGCAGGAGGCTTATTAGGGGCAAAATATCTCGGTCATCCTGAACCCAATCCCATGAGTCTCAATACCGCTAGTTTACGGAAATATAAAAACATGATCAATGCTTGGGGAAACTGGCAATTATTCCAAGAATTATTAACCGTTCTTAAAGCGATCGCTGATTCCTATCATGTCACCATTCCTAATGTGGCAGTGCGTTACGTTCTCGAACAAAAAGCCGTAGCTGGAGCAATTATTGGGGTACGTTTGGGTGTTGCTGAACATATCCAAGAAAATGCCCGTATTTTCGATTTTCAATTATCCCCCCAAGACTATCAAAAAATTGATCATGTCTTGCAAAAATCCCAGGATTTATTGCAGTTAATCGGTGATTGCGGTGATGAGTACCGTCGTTAACGAAGGCGGTCGGCAGGGGCAGGAGGCCGTTTTTGTAACGGGGATTTATGCCCCGCTCCCAAAACTTTTCGCCTTAAGGTGAGGTTTTAGTCCCGATTTTTTCGATAAGTAGGTAGGTGTTAAAAATTGTCAGCTTCCCCCCCTTATCAAGGACTGATAACTGATAACTGATCAGTGATAACTGATAACTGATAACTGATAACTGATAACTGATAACTGATAACTGATAACTGATAACTGATAACTGATAACTGAAAAGAGGCTAATGATGAGATTTGAACAACCAATCCCCGATGATCCCGCTAATCAATGGCGCTATCAATTAGATCAATTCGTGCAGGAAAATCAACAGGAATTAGCCGGTTTAATGTGGGGTTTACTCTCGGAATGGGGAGAAGATGCCCAAGAAACCCTGGGCATCGATCTTAAACCCCAGCCCCATTTTGTCTGTTGTTCTAAGGAAGCTCTAGAGAAATTAAATCGCCAGGTTAATCGCAAAATTCAAGAGATGCTTGGGATTATTTATCGCTATAATCCCAGGGAAGAAGTGGCTATAGTCGCTATCGGTGATGGTCAGGTAAAATTGATTTATTTTCAACCCGATCTTTCCCCTCCTGAATGTTTTGATAGCCTCGAAGTGGATCTCGATACCCTCATTCAACAGTTAGAGTCCAAAATGCTGGCGGAAATCCAATCTTTCCCAATTTGATGCCGATTGCCAACGCAAAAAGTTGGCAGGTTGTCCCACCGATAAACCCGCTAATCCGATCGCTTTTCTGGGGGATTCTGTCCCTAGAAGAATTGCTGTTTCTAAATCACATATTCCCCAGTTAACTAAATTGGCTACTCCTTGTAATAAGGGTAAGGTTGTTCCCGCTAAAGTACCGTCAAAAAGTCTTGCTGTTCCCTGTTTAACTTCAATTTCTCTCTCGTCCCAAGGATAGACACCATCCCCTAAACCGATCGGTGCTAAAGCATCACTAACTAAGAAAATTCCTCGATGATAATTACTGGCTTTTAGTAATAATTCTATCATGGTTGCATGGATATGTTGACCATCGGCAATTAACCCACAATAGACATCACGATTGATAATTGCTTCCCCTAATAAACCCGGTTGACGATGATGTAAAGGAGGCATGGCATTAAAGGCATGAGTAACCATTTTTGCCCCCTGTAAAAAGGCTTTTTTGGCTATTTCTTGACTCGCTTGCGAATGTCCTAAACTGACGGTAATTCCTCGATCGCTTAGGTATTTAATCACCGTACCGCTACTATCTAATTCTGGGGCTAGGGTGATAATTTTTACGATCGATAAGTAGTTCCCAAAGAGTTTATCTACTGTTTCTATACTTGGTTTTAAAAGATATTGTCCCGGATGCGCCCCCCTTTTTTCATAGTTTAAAAATGGACCCTCTAAATGTACTCCTAAAACCTGCGCGCTCGCTCGATTTTCCTGTTTCTGTTTCTCGATATATTTGGCAATTACTGAGAGGGATTTTTGAAATTTCTCCACAGACGTGGTGACTAGGGTGGGAAGATAACCATCAATTCCTTGATTCCCCAGATAATCGCTAATCTTATCTAATTTTTCTAGATCTGTTATTTCTAAGTCAGGAAATGCTAATCCTAATCCTCCGTTGATCTGTAAATCTACTCCTCCTAACGATAGCCAATCCCCTTCCATATCGATAATCTTTTCCCCTTTTATCCTTCCCCCCATCTCCGTTATCCTCTCAATCTTTCCCGCAGCATTTATCTCTATTTGTTGTCGATCGTGATGGGCGGGAATTCTAGCGTTAATTAGGGTTATCATAGAAGCAGAAAACTAATTTTTTTTTATTATAATCTCAAAAAAAAACTTTTTTTTTGATGATGCTTGACAAGTGTGCATTTTTTTGAGATACTTTTTTATATAATGGGAATCTTTGCGTTTGCATTTGACTGCCCACATCCGATTGTATAAAAATCATCATAAAAAAATGATACCATAACCTGACCGCTCCCTGTCCAGAGATTGCAAAAATACTTTACAAAACAATCACATCCCCTTTCTGCCGCAGTTCCGGCGTTCCCCAAAACCAGTGACTGTCAGAGGGAAAGCTTTGTCCTATAATAAAATTAAGACCTTATAAAAACTCCTTTTTTAGCAATAAAAGAGTAGCAATGTCAGTATAGTCAGCGATTAGAGAGGGGTGTGTGTTGTTTAGAAAAATAGGGAAAAAGACTCAAGAACCGCGTCGTATTATTATCGGAGATGTGCATGGCAGTTTTCAGACACTTTTGCGACTATTAAACCGAGTTGCTCCCGATAGTGAGGATGAGGTTTATTTTCTGGGAGATTTAATCGATCGAGGACAGCAGAGCTTGGAAGTGGTGGATTTTGTCATCAAAAATAACTACCAATGTCTCCTAGGAAATCATGAATATATGCTCTTAAAAGCTCTGACGGGAAAAGAAGTTCCTGAAAGATGGTTCAACGGCTGGATCGAGAGTGGTGGGGCGGCGACACTACTAAGTTATAATAACAATATACCCGCCGAGCATATCAATTGGTTCCAATCCCTACCCGCTTATTTAGACCTAGGAGATATTTGGTTAGTTCACGCGGGAGTACACCCAGAATATCCCCTTGAACAGCAAACAAACGAGCAGTTTTGTTGGATTAGAAATGAATTTCATACCATGACCCAACCCTATTTCAAGGATAAACTAATTATCACAGGTCATACTTTAACCTTTACCTTTCCCGATGTCAAACCGGGGCAACTAGCTCGCGGCAGCGGTTGGCTAGACATTGAAACTGGGGTTTATCATCCTCAAAGTGGTTGGTTAACTGCTTTAGATTGGACAAATCAATTAGTTTATCAAGTGCAGTCTCAAAATAAAAATTGTCGCACGCTCCCTTTAGAAAAAGCCGTGGTTAATCTAGACATTGACAAGATTTCTCGCTACTCTTCCCAGCAAAGCTTATCTAAATCGCTGAATATTTAATGGTGATCGGAAAAGAGAAGCGATAAAATCGGAAGGATCGGTTAAAATAGTTGATAATCTGATTAATACTCTTTGCTAATGACCCTTGCACTCTTATACCAAGCTTTCATCCAAACAATTCAACATCCTGACCCTGAGATAAATCTAGCTCGGGCAGCCCTACAAATAGCCAATTTTGAATATCCGCGCCTCAATATTGATCACTATTTAAATAGAATAAATTTAATGGCTGAGGAGGTAAAAAAACGTTTACCCGATAGATTATATCCTTTAAAAATAGTCAAGATTATCAATCAATATTTGTTTGAAGATTTACAATTTACTGGTAATACCCAAGAATACTATGACCCCCGCAATAGCTACTTAAATGACGTAATTGATCGCCGCACAGGTATTCCGCTCACTCTCTCGATCATCTATTTAGAGATTGCCAAACAGATCGATTTTCCCATGGTAGGAATTGGTATGCCGGGTCATTTTATTATCCGTCCCGATTTCGAGGAAGTGGAAATTTTTGTCGATCCCTTTCACGGTGGTGAAATCTTATTTAAACAGGACTGTCAAGAAAGATTAAGTCAAGTTTATCAACAGCCAGTTAAATTAGAAGAACATTTTCTCAATATTGCTACCAATCAGCAAATTTTATTACGTTTGTTGACTAATTTAAAATATATTTACCTGAATCGTCAACAATGGTCTCAGACAATTCGGACAATAGAGCTGCTACTTTTGCTCATTCCTAATCATCCCCTAGAGCTGCGCGATCGAGGTTTAGTTTACTATCAAATTGGACAATTTAGCCGAGCGCAACAGGATTTAGGCTTCTATCTCGCTCTCCTACCCAACGCTCAAGATGCGGAATCCATTCGGCAATTATTGCAAAAAATTAACTCTTAAGTCGACTGATTACTGATTACTGTTCACTGAAAAATCCCCCAACCCTTTACTGATAAATGATAACTAAGATGACTATTAGTCCTTCTGTCACCACGAAAAAACTCAAAATTGGTCAACTGCGAAAAGTCCATCATATCGCTTTCAACGTCAAAGATATGGAGGCTTCTCGTCATTTTTATGGGGAAATTTTAGGCTTAGAGGAATTAGTGGGGGAAAAAATTCCCAGTACCTTAAAAGAATTAGTTGCCCAGGGAAAAGTGGCCAATTTTATCACCCCCGATGGTACAGTAATTGACCTATTTTGGGAACCAGATTTAAACCCCCCCGACGACAATGCCGAAATCGCTTTTACCCGTGCCAACCATTTAGCCTTCGATATTGCTCCCGAATGCTTCGATTTTGCCCTAGAAGTGCTACAAAGTCAGGGAATTACTATTGCTAGTGGACCCGTGACCCGTCCGACTGGGAGGGGGGTTTACTTCTACGATCCCGATGGCTTTATCGTCGAAATTCGCTGTGATCCCGCATCTTAACGACTCAGAGGACGAAAACTGCGACTAAAAACCAGAAAAGTTAGGATAATCGCTAATATAATCGCCGTTATCGCAATTAGATGCAGAGAGACCTGTTTAACAGCGATCGCCAAGAAAGCCCAGATAAACACCCCGATAAAAGCCCGATCTTTTCGGTTTAAACCGACTAAAATCGCGATTATTGCCCCGATAACCATGATTATCATCGTCCAGATACTAGGAGCAATTCCCCAACCGTTCCAGTTGGTCCAATCTAGCACCGAAGCGACGTTGACAATCGTGGCTACGGTAATCCAAGCGAAATAGATACTAATAGGAGCATTAACTAATAAACCCTGTTTACGATTGACAATAAAGCGATTAATTTCTAAGCGGAGATAAAGCCGGATGAGAGGAATTAAAATGCCTAGCATTGCCAGTAAAGACAGGATAAAAAAACGGGATTGAAAGAGAATTACCCAGAGAATCTGACAAGCACTAGCGATGGCTAATTCGTAGCCTAACCGACGCAAACGCGGTTCAGTTTTATTGAAAGCCAAAGCTTGGTAAATTCCTAGACTAATTAAACCCAGATAGATTAATCCCCAGATAGCAAAAGCATAATTAGCGGGAATAATTAAGACATCTTGAAAAACTGTATTCGAGATAGCCCCGATATTTTCGCCGTTGAGAGGGAAAATATTAGCGAAAATATTGGTGATAAAAGCCCCTAGAATAGCAAATAAATTTAGTTCTTGTCGGAGACGATCTCGATCAAAATTCATAGGTCAATCAAAGATGGAAAACATCATTTCGCCCTGAGCGGCCAATTGCCCATCGACTCTTGCTTCCCCTTGCATTTTAGCAATTTTATTCATCTTGAAGGATAATAATTCCACCGTCATGATTAATTGATCCCCTGGCACCACAGGACGACGAAAACGGGTTTTATCAATGCCAGCGAAGGCAAAAAATTTTCCTTTCATCCCGGGTAATTGGGTCAAAATCACTCCCCCCACTTGGGCCATGGATTCAACAATTAACACCCCCGGCATCAAGGGACGATTGGGAATATGACCGGGAAAAAAAGGCTCGTTGATCGTGACATTTTTTAGGCCAACGGCCTTTTGACCGGGTACATAGTCAATAATACGATCGACTAGGGCAAAGGGATAACGATGGGGCAGTAGTTGGCGAATTTCCTCGACGGTAAAGGTAGTTTTTATGACTGGTTCCAACTCGGTTAAGGCTTCGGTCACGATGGTCATCGAAAATTTTGGGTCTGAAACCCCGTCGTTCTACGACGGCTTTACTGTTAAATATTAACACATTTACGGAATATATGCTAAAATGCTCCCCATGGAAAAAGCCTATTCTT
>VYLX01000038.1_pt1 | contig 29134 bp, 28 predicted proteins | sample 5114181 | NCBI WGS metagenome assembly VYLX01 (sample SAMN12291812, study PRJNA351875) | freshwater metagenome | isolation source: freshwater lake | place: USA: Michigan, Sherman Lake | collected 2011-08-08
TATAATCCTGTCCGTTGCATAGGACAAACCGAAGAACCAGATTTTAGGTTCGACAGCAACTCCTTGATTGTTTTTTGAGTTACCCCTTGACAATCAAGACAGTCGCTACGTTCTGGCTACTGACGACCGACTCCTGACTCGGAGACTCCTGACTCCTAACCCCACCAACAAACTTTTTGCTGCAAACCCTAATTATGCAATCATTTAACTGGCAAACCGTCGATCGAGATTCTCCTTTTACTCGCCTAGATTTTCGGACAAAATTAACCATGATGATCGTGGTTACTCTCATCGCTTTTACTTGGGAAAGTCCGCTCGCTGGTGGTTTACTAACTCTTATTGTCGCTTTAGCTTGTCTCTGGGCGGGGGTAAAATGGTCTTATCTCCTCACTATTTTAAAATTCATGGCTCCTTTTTATCTATTTTTATTAATTACCATGGGATTTTTTAATGTGGAACAGGTAAAAGCTTTAACGGGAAAAACTGAATTAACTCCCCTATTAACTGTCGGTTCTACTAAAATGACTGTGGAGGGAACCCTCTACGGTTTAAATGTGATCTTTAAAACTCTCACCATGGTTTTAATTATTCCCCTCGCTATTTTTACCACTGATATAAATCAGATGATGGTGAGTTTAACTAAAGCCAGAATTCCTTACAAAATAGTCTTTATCTTTTCCTCTACCCTGCGTTTATTTCCTCTCCTAGTAGAAGAATCTCGATCGATTATTTCTGCTCAAAGATTACGAGGATTAGCAATAGAAAAAATGGGTTGGTTACAAAAAGGAAAAATTTACGCTTCTATCGCTGTACCTTTAATTTTAAACGCTATGGCTAAATCGCAAAAACTAGAGGTAGTTTTACAAGCTAAAGCTTTCTCTGGTGATCCTGATCGCACATTTTTACAGGAATCAATCTTAACCAATAAAGACTATTTATTAATTATTGGCTTTCTATTTTTATTGGTTTTGGCAATCATTCTCTATGTAAAATTCGGGGTGGGAAAATTTGCCTGGTTGTTTTAAGCTCAATCCCTATTGTATAGCTCGATCGATCTGGGTATATAAAGCTTCTAAATCCCCGGAATTGTCCAAAACAATATCAGCTAAGGCAATTTTTTCAGCTAAAGGCATTTGATTATTAATCCGAGCGATCGCTTGTTCTTTGCTTAAGTTATTTCTAGTCGTTAAGCGTTGAATTTGTTGCTCGAAACTGCAAGAAACCACCCAAATCTCTGTGACTAAATGGGTTAATTTGGCTTCCAGTAATAAAGGGATAGAAAAAACAACTACAGGATTATCCAACAGGGCTAAATTCTGGTTAAAACATTCTCTAACGTAGGGATGAATCTGACTTTCTAACCAGATTTTTTCCTCGGGATTATTAAAAATAATCTCTCCTAACTGTTGGCGATTAAGGGAATTATCCTCAGTTTTAACTTTTCTGCCATAACGCACAAAAATTCTCTCTAAAATTGCCGAACCTTTTTCCACTGCTTCCCGGGCATAAATATCCGCATCAAGGACGGGAATTTTGTAGATATTTTCTAAATAATTAGAAACGGTGGATTTACCAGAAGCTATTCCCCCTGTCAACCCGATAATTCTTCTCGACATAGCACCCTAAATTTATAAACTCTCTATCTGTTGTAAAACTCTTGTTTGTACTTGTTGATAGGCAGTTTCCACATCTCCTAAATCGCGACGAAAACGATCCTTATCGAGAATGCGCGCTTGGGCATCCTCTTGGGTTTTATCCCAGAGACGACAGGTATCGGGGCTAATTTCATCACCTAGATAAATTTTGCCCGTTTTATCAACTCCAAATTCTAACTTGAAATCGACGAGAATAATCTGGCACTTATCGAAAAATTCTTGCAGATATTGATTGATTTGCCGGGCTAAATCTCGTAACTGATTGACTTGCTCCTCGCTGGCAATATCGATCACTTTTATGCGATCGATTGTTAACAAAGGATCGCCCAAAGCGTCATCCTTGAGGTAAAATTCTACAAGAGGAAAAGGTAAAACTTTCCCCTCCTCTAATCCCGTTTGCTTGCACAAACTCCCGGCGGCGATATTTCTGACTACTACTTCCAAGGGAATGATTTTAATCGCCTTGACGCGCATTTCCCTAGAACTAGGGCGATCGATATAATGGGTAGGTATTCCTAGGGATTCTAACCATTGAAATAGGGCAGTGGAGATAGTACAGTTAATTTCCCCTTTACCGACAATTTGCCCGCGTTTTTGGGCATTAAAAGCGGTGGCATCATCTTTGTAATAAGTGAGGAGAATATCGGGATCATCGGTTTGATAGAGAATTTTGGCCTTACCTTCATAGAGTTTTTCCATAGTTATCATCCTCGGCAATTGATAAACGAAAATCGATGGTTAATCAGATAGCGGCAGCAGCAAATTTTGGCGATCAACCTAGACAAAAAATATATATCATTGGGTAGATGATCGTTGAAAAAAATAATGTATAATTGCTGCTTAAATATAACTGTCAACATTTTGCGACCGAACCTTAACCTATAACCAAAAAGTGTCACGATTTAAGTGGTCAATTTTTAGCGAATCAGCCAAGTTTCTACTTAAATCCTCAATGATAGCCAACAACTGATATTATCTCCCATTACCATTACCGAAAAATCTAAAGAAATTCCGCAAAATTACCCGCCGCCGCCCTATGAGCCAGAATCCTCCTAACGATGATAACCCGAATATCCCCGATCGCCGCAAGGAGAATTTTCTTTATCCTCGCGCCCCCTACTATGGAGAATTTAAGCCAGAAAACTTGCTATTTAACGCTAATTTACAGGAATTTGCCCAAAAGATCAGTTTTATTTGTAATCTGGAAACGGGGGGCAAAATCAGTTCTCTAGAAGCCTACGAAAAAATTAAAGCCCTCTGGAAAGACTTAAAACAGAGCAAAAAAGGCCTAGGCATTGGGGAAAATCCCTTTCAAAAAGATGATGATACCTAAAGGATAATCAGGAAAAATCTCCTCAGGTTATCAAAAATGCTGGGACAGAAATATTTTCTGCCCCATACAATTAGATGAGCAAACGCTTAAAAATTACCGTGATTTTGGATGGCATTTTCTAATTTTGCCACCACTTCCTCGACGCTAATTACTCCTAAATCGCCCGTGGCACGGGTGCGAATACTTAAACTATTAGTTTCCATTTCTTTGGCCCCCACCACTGCCATCACGGGGATTTTTTCGGTTTCAGCATTGCGAATCATTTTACCCAAACGTTCGCCACTGGTATCGGTTTCGGCGCGAATTCCTAACAACTGCATTTTCGCTGTCACCTCTTTAGCGTAATCCAATTGACTATCACTAACCGGTAATAATCGTATCTGGACAGGGGCTAACCAAAGAGGAAAATCTCCCGCGTATTCTTCGATTAAAATACCGATTAAACGTTCCAAAGAACCAAAAGGGGCGCGATGAATCATCACCGGACGTTTACGATTACCATCTTCGGCAACGTATTCTAGTTCAAAACGTTCGGGTAAATTATAATCTACCTGTACTGTTCCTAACTGCCATTCTCTTTCGAGGGCATCTTGGAAAATAAAGTCTAATTTTGGACCATAAAAAGCCGCTTCTCCGGGGGCTTCAAAATAATCCATCCCCAAAGTTTGCACCGCTTTTCTAATCGCTGATTCTGCCTTTTCCCAAGCTTCATCGGAACCGATATACTTATCCGATTCGGGGTCACGAAAACTCAATCGCGCCTTAAAATTCTTTAATTGTAAACTCTTAAACACCGTCAAAATTAAATCAACAACGCTTAAAAATTCCTTGTCTAATTGTTCGGGAGTGACAAACAAATGGGAATCATCCACGGTAAAACCGCGAACTCTAGTCAATCCTCCCAATTCTCCCGATTGTTCGTAACGATAAACTGTACCGAATTCTGCCAAACGCATCGGCAATTCCCGATAGGATCTCAAATCACTTTTATAGATTTGAATATGAAAAGGACAGTTCATCGGTTTGAGCACAAATCCTATTTCCTTACTAGCAGATTCCTCATCGTCTGCCATCATGGGAAACATATCTTCTTTGTACTTTTGCCAGTGACCGGAAATTTTAAACAAATCGACGCGAGCAATATGGGGAGTAACTACGGGTAAATAACCGCGTTTTAACTGTTCTTTTTTGAGAAAATCTTCTAACAAAGAACGAATTAAAGTTCCTTTGGGTGTCCATAAAGGCAACCCCGGCCCGACAGAATCAGAGAAAATAAATAAACCTAATTCTTTGCCTAATTTCCGATGGTCGCGTTTGAGGGCTTCTTGTTTGCGGCGCTTGTATTCGGCTAATTGTTGGGTATTTTCCCAAGCTGTGCCGTAAATGCGCTGTAATTGGGCTTTATTCTCATCCCCACGCCAATAAGCACCCGCTACCGTCTCTAATTCGATCGCTTTTGGTTCTAGTTCACTTGTATTATCTAGGTGCGGACCGGCGCACAAATCCCACCAAGCGTCACCAAGATGATAAAGGGTGATGGGTTCTTGAATTCCCGCCAGAATTTCCAGCTTATAGGGTTCATTAATCGCTTTAATGCGCTTTTCCGCTTCTTCCCGAGAAACTTCCTCGCGCATCACCGGCAGTTTTTTATTGATAATTTTGACCATCTCTTTTTTGATGTCCTTGAGATCCTTATCGGTAAAAGGTTCCGGCACATCAAAATCGTAGTAAAATCCGGTTTCAGTCCAAGGCCCGATAGTAACTTGGGCTTGCGGGAATAATTTCTGCACCGCCATGGCCATAACATGGGAGGTGGTGTGACGAATTCGCTTGAGGTGGTCGGATTCGCTGGTTTTCGGTAGTTTAATCGGGGCTTGGTTATCCATATCTCTTGAATTTACACCTTCTCTATTCTCTATTTTAATAGTAAAAGGAGTCTTTAGTCAGGAAAAAAATCAAGATAGATATCAATGCCATTTCCCCTCATCTCTAACCTCTAACCCCTCATCTCTATTTCCTGATGAAAAAACTAATTTTATCCTGTTTATTTTTGGGATTGGTTGCTTGTAATGCCGCGGTTAATACCACCGATAACCAAAAACCAAAGGTAATCTCCACTAGCACAATTATCGCCGATTTAACCGCACGAGTGGGCGGTGAAGAAATTGACCATCAAGACATTTTAAAACCGGGGGATGATCCTCACGTTTATGAACTGGTTCCCGCCGATAGTGTGGCTTTAGAAAAAGCCGATTTAATTCTCTATAACGGTTATAACCTCGAACCGGGGTTAATTAAAATGATCAATTCTACGGGAATTCAAGCGAAAAAAGTGGCCGTGGGAGAAGCAATTAAGCCTTTACAACTGGAAAAAGAGGGGCAGAAAGTCCCCGATCCCCACGTTTGGGGTTCGGCGAAAAATGGTATAATCATGGTGGAAAAAATCCGAGATCAATTGATTGAATTAAGTCCAGAAGATAAAGAAATTTTTACTGAAAATGCCGCCCAATTAATCAGGGAATTAGAAAATCTTGATCGCTGGATTACTGCGGCTATTGAAACTATCCCCCCTTCCCAAAGGCAATTAGTCACCACTCATGACGCTTTTCAGTATTATGCTCATGCCTACGGTTTAAAAGTTGCAGGAACTTTAATTGGCATTAGTACCGAAGAACAACCTAGCGCCCAAACGGTGAAAAATTTAGCCGATGCTATTAAAAATCTCCAGGTTCCTGCTATCTTTGCCGAGACGACTATTAATCCCACTTTAATTACCACTGTAGCCGAAGAAGCGGGGGTAAAATTAGCACCACAACAATTATATTCTGATTCGATCGGTGCGGTGGGTACTGGAGGGGATAGTTATGTAAAAATGCTCAGGGAAAATACTCGCTCGATCGTGGAATCTTTAGGGGGAAAAGTACCCGAATAAAAATAAATAATTGGGGGAAGTGGGGAATTTAGGTGATGGGGGTGCGTTACCCTAGGCTAACACCCCCGCGGGGTTTATTTCCCAAATCCTTTACCGCGATTGACAGCAGGTAAAATGAGACAACTGTTAATCTGTTCTTTTAGGGTTTCATGATCGAGATTTTGACCGATAAGAACTAGCTGATTTTTGGGAGTACCTTTCCATTCGTCATCTTCGAGAGTAAAACGTTTGCCACTGAGGTGAAAAATATGACGTTTAGGACTTTCATCAAACCAGAGAATACCCTTAGCGCGGAAAACGCTTTCTGGTAACTGATTATCGAGGAAATATTGGAACTTCCGAATCGAAAAAGGTTGGTCACTAGCAAAGGAAATAGAAGTAAATCCATCCACCTCTAAATGATTGGAATGGTCGTGATGATCGTGATCATGATCGTGGTCGTGATCATGATCGCAGTGGTCGTGATCGTGGTCGTGGTGATCATGGTCGTGGTGTTCTTCTTCTGTGTCGAAATATTTATCCGATTCAAATAGTCCGACGCTGAGAATTAAGGGTAAAGGAACCTGACTTTTGCTAGTACGAAGAATTCTCGCTCCTTGCTTCATGTCCCGGATTCTTATTTCTAAAGAATCCACATCCGCTTCATCCACTAGATCGGTTTTATTGAGAACAATAATATCACCGTAGGTGATTTGACTTAAGGCCGCTTGCGAGTTGAATAAATCGAGACTAAAATTGGCACAATCCACCATAGTGACAATGGAATCTAAACGGGTCATTTCCCGTAATTCCGTACCTAAAAAGGTTAAAGCTACCGGTAAAGGATCGGCTAATCCCGTGGTTTCTACGACTAAATAATCGATTTTTTCGGGACGTTCGAGAACTTTATAAACTGCTTGAATCAAATCCTCGTTAATCGTGCAGCAAATACAGCCATTATTTAATTCTACCATGCTGTCATCACTGCTGATAATCAGTTCGTTATCGATACCGATTTCACCGAATTCATTGACAAGAACAGCAGTTTTTAATCCCTGTTGATTGCTGAGAATATGATTGAGGAGAGTAGTCTTACCACTACCAAGAAACCCAGTAATAATTGTTACTGGAAGACCTTGTTTTGGCACTGACATCGTGTTAATAGCTTGTGATTCGACGGTTTGCATAATGATTTGGGGGTGAGTATTCTGTCACTAAAAAGCGATTTTTCGGGATGAGATAGCTAGTTTTTCTCGATCAAACAGTCTCCACTCGATCGCCGACTATTTTTATTGTAGATATTTTTGGACCACATCCCATCCTGTTAGGGTAACAAAAAGAAAACCCAGAAACAATAAAAGATTAGTGCCGATGTGGAGAGACCGCGCTAGAGGTGGACGAGTTGTAATGTTCAGGCCGCTAATTGCCGAAACAAAAACCAGAAAAACCACCGATAAACCCGCTATCAGGTGGGAAGAGTGGCCTAAACTGCCATAATGACCGATTGTTCCCACTAATCCGATTCCCAGCAGAATTAAGACCAAAGCAACCATGATCAGGCCGCTGACCAGATGAAAGGATCTTAACCATTTCGGTCGAGATTGGCCCGCGAGTCGTCGATAACCCATGTTTACCCCCGAAACCGCTAATAAAAAATAGGCAAAGAGAGCAAATCCCATCGACCAAGCGGCAATTTTCCATAACCAGAGAAAGGAAGGGAGATTCATAGGGGTGGGATTATTATTAGCAAGGAAAGGGACGACCGATCGTGTTAATTTAAGTTTACCGGACAAAAATCAGCAAGTTAGGGCTAATATGTCTCATCTCACCATCGACACGGAAAATAATCAGCGTCAACCCTTTGAGTTACCCGGGGCTAAACCCCATTATAACCCCGATCGACCCGGACAAGTTAATCATATTTTTCTCGATTTAATTATTGATATTCCTCAGCAAAGTTTTCAGGGCAGCTGTCAGATTACCCTCACCCCCATTCGTCAGGGAATTAGCAGTTTAACTCTGGATGCGGTGGATCTAAATATTAATTCTGTGTTCATTGAAGGTATCAGTCAACCCTTTGACTATGATCGTTCTCTCCTGACTATTCATCTGCTACAACCCACTACCGATAAACCGATTATCCTCACGATTAACTATCAGGTTAAGCAACCACAACGGGGATTATATTTTATCGGACCTGACGAATATTATCCCGATAAACAGATGCAAGTTTGGACCCAGGGAGAAGATGAAGATTCTCGCTTTTGGTTTCCCTGTTTTGATTATCCCGGACAGTTAGCCACTTCCGAAATTCGGGTGAAAATTCCCCAACCCTATATCGCTATTTCTAACGGGGAATTAATCTCGGTGGAAAACGTTGGTGAAGACAGAATTTATCACTGGTTACAAAAGCAAATTCATCCTACCTATTTAATGACTCTTGCGGTGGGAGATTTTGCTGAATTACGCGACTCATGGAATGGTGTTCCTGTCACTTATTATGTGGAAAAAGGACGGGAAGAAGAGGGACAAAGAAGTATGGGTAAAACTCCCCGCATGATCGAGTTTTTTAGCCAAACGTTTGGTTATCCCTATCCCTATCCTAAATACGCACAAGTTTGCGTAGATGATTTTATTTTTGGTGGGATGGAAAATACTTCCACCACAATTTTAACCGATCGCTGTTTGATCGATCAAAGAGCAAGTATTGATCATACTTGGACAGAAAGCTTAGTTGCCCATGAATTAGCTCATCAATGGTTCGGTGATTTAGTGGTGATTAAACACTGGTCTCACGCTTGGATTAAAGAGGGAATGGCTTCCTATTCTGAGGTTTTATGGACAGAATCGGAATACGGAAAAGCTGCTGCTAGTTATTATTTATTAGGGGAAGCAAGAAGTTATTTAGAAGAAGATGCTTCCCGCTATCGTCGTCCGATTGTTACTCATGTTTATCGAGAAGCGATCGAACTTTATGATCGTCATCTCTACGAAAAAGGTGCTTGTGTTTATCAGATGATCCGCTCTATTTTAGGGGAAGATTTATTCGGAAAAGCGATTCAGACTTTTGTGCGGGATAATGCTCATAAAACCGTGGAAACTGTGGACTTATTAAGGGCGATCGAAAAAGCGACCGGGTACAATTTATTATTCCTCTTTGATCAGTACGTTTATCGCGGTGGTCATCCCGATTATAAGGTGGCCTACAGTTGGGACAATCAGAATAATTTAGCCCAATTAACTGTCACCCAAACCCAGGATGAAAAAGAACTATTCGACTTGAAAATTCCCGTCGCTTTTGCCTATCTCAACTCTGACGATCTTACCTACAATCTGCGGATTCACCAAAAAGAACAAAGTTTCTATTTTCCCCTAGCACAAAAGCCCGATTTTGTCAAGTTCGATCGGGGTAATAATTTCCTCAAAACCGTCACTCTTGAGTATCCTATCGGCGAATTAAAAGCGCAATTACAACAGGATCCCGATCCAATTTCCCGTATCTATGCAGCCATTGCCATTGCTAAAAAAGGCGGTTTAGAAGCGATCAAAGCTTTAGGGACATCCCTAGAAAATGAGCCTTTTTGGGGTGTGCGTGTGGAGGTGGCCAAACAGTTAGCAACTCTTGGTTTAGATCAAGCGGTTACTGCTTTAATTAAAGGTTTAAACGATGAAAAAGCACAAGTACGTCGGGCAATTGTCGAGGGATTAAGTGAAATTAAAACCTTAGATAGTTATAACGCGCTTAAATCCCTATTAGAAGCCGGAGATGCTAGTTATTATGTGGAAGCGGCCACGGCGCGAGGATTAGGCTCTATGGCCGTGGGACAATTGCAAGATCAAGAAGGGGAAATTATTGACCTACTCAATCATATTTTACAGTCAAGAAAGGGGTGGAATGAGGTAGTAAGAGCGGGCGCAATTGGCGGTTTAAGCCAGTTAAAAACCTCGCCGGCGGCTTTGGAGTCAATTTTGACCTACACGGCTTTAGGCACGCCTCAACCCCTGAGATTAGGAGCTATCCGCGCCCTGGGAGCGATTTCTTCGGGACAAACCACGGATAAATTAACCGTAATTTTGGAACGTTTAGAAACCATTGCCAAGGAAACTTTTTTCTTGACGCAGGTGGCAGTGTGTAACGCTTTAGGACAGATAGAAAATGCCAAAGCTATCGTTATTTTACAAGCTTTGAGCGATCGAACTCCCGATGGTCGCGTCCGTCGTGTAGCGGAGGAAGCAGTACAAAAAGTCCAGAAAAAATTAGGTTCCGAGAAAGCAATTCAGGAAATTCGCGAGGAATTAGAAAAAATGAAACAGGAAAATCAGGAACTTAAAAGTCGTTTGACCAAATTAGAGGCGAAAAATAGTTAGTTAACCTGAGTTATCAGTTATCAGTTATCAGTTATCAGTTATCAGTTATCAGTTATCAGTTATCAGTTATCAGTTATCAGTTATCAGTTATCAGTTAAATAATTAGAGCGATTTTTTCTAGGGGAGCATCGCCAATAAACCTTGATAAAAAATCTGAAAACTAGGAGAACAATTATGAGCAGGAGTCATAAATTGAGAAATTTCTCTGGCTGCTTTCACTTTTTCTAAACCTCCTCGATGATACCCAGCTTTTTGAAGTATCTTTTCTAAGTTTTCCCAAGTTCCGCCTGTAATTTCATCGGGGTTTCTGTATTTTGTTTGCTGTCCCACATTAGTAGAAACTTTCGGATAGGCTGAGACTATAGCCTGAATATCACCAAAAAACCAAGCTTCTAGTTCTTCTATAGCAATTCTATTTAACACCTGAAATGTTTTTTTATCTTCGCTAATCGTTTTAGTGATAAGTCCTGTTTGTTGAGCGATATTTTCTAACTTTTCTTTGATTTTTTGACAATCTTTATTGTCTCTATCTACAAGAATAATGATTCGATAATCATCGGTTATCCAGCATTTATAACCTTTTAATCGCTCCGGTAGTTTTTTGATTAAATCGGATTTACCTCGAAAGGCATGAATTTTATAAGTGACATTCTCAAATAATATTTTAGGTAAAATTTGATTTAAACATTCTTGGGTAGAAAATTCTTCGACTAAAAATTCAAGATGCACTTTTTCCATCCTTTGGTATTAAAGTTAAATGATAGGATTACCCACATCAAAATAGTTCTCCATCCATAATTGACCCAACAAAGCACCATTTTGAATAAATTCCTTAACTCCTTGCATTGCTGAAGTACGTTTAGCTTGAGTAAAACCATTTTCATCTCGATAAAGCACCCAAACCTCCTCTGGTTTCAAACCATCTACAAAAAAGGGAGAATGAGTTGTTACCATTAATTGTGTACTTGCGGTCGCTGCCCGACATTCTTCTGCTAATTCAGGCAATAAACGGGGATGAAGATGATTTTCTGGTTCTTCTATTCCCACTAATTGCGGAGGGCTTGGATCATATAATATAGTTAAATAAGCCAACATTTTTAAAGTGCCATCGGAGGCAAATTTGGCAAGAATTGGACTTTGAAAAGGTGCGTCTTTAATCTGGAGTAAAAGCTGTCCATTCGGCATAATAGATGCCTCTACTTTTTCTAATCTAGGAATTCGACGAGAAAGGGTTTGTAAAATAGATTCTAATCGTTGAGGATGATCTTCTTTTAAATATTGAATAACATTAGGTAAATTGTCACCAGTTGATGATAATCTTTCTTGCGCTCCTGCTTCGGGTTGATTGCGAGTATTATCTGCGGTTAAGTAGGAAAGATACCAACTTGTGATAAAACGACGCAAAGCACTAACCCGGGGATGTTTGGCCAATTGTCCCAGGGTACTAACAGCTAAAAATTCCGGGGAGTCTAATCGTTCAGAAATTCGTTCATCTTCTTCTTGGGGATTTTCTCCACTAATCACTATTCCTTCCCCTTCTTTAAAGTCTAAAAAGCGAAAAGGTTTGCCCTTCGGTCTTCGTCTCCAATGTAACCATTCTTCGGCAACATAAGGGCGATTATTAGCTTCATTAATGGCTAAATGATAGGTAATTAAAGGTGATGCCAATGTTTCTCTATATTTTAATTCGATAATGATGTAACCTTCTTGTCCTCTGGTTCTTAATTCTTTAAATCTTCCCCGTCTGTCCCAAGCTTTTCTTAAACCAACAGTAAAACATTCAGACAGAAAGGCAAAGACATCAAATATGGTAGATTTTCCGCTCCCATTAGGACCGAGAAAAACGGTTAGAGGAGTAATTTTTTTTAATTCTAAGTCCTGTAAAGCTCGGTAATTTTGCACGCGCAGATTTTCGATTCGCGGTATAGAATTTACAGACATTGATTGTTTCTCTCTCTTGCTTTTAGCTTGTCTTTCCTGTGATTAGCAGTTATGGCAATTCTAATTTAATGAAGTAAAAAAAACTAGGTTTAGGCAGGAGAGTTCATACCTCATCAATTTGAAAAAAGCGGTAATTTCTTTAGTTCTCAGAAAAAGACAAGTTTTACCTATAATACCAAATTCCAGGGCTGATAGGATTAGCATTTCTCCTCTCTCTTCCCAATCATCTAAGCTGCTCGCGCATCTAAATTACTGGTTAAGACTGCATAGGAGAAAGCTTGCCGTTAGACTTCGGCTGCACCTCGACTCGTCTCGGTGAGCATTGTCGGGCCGAGTCTAACAGGGAGAAATAGTTCAGGCATTTGTACTAAAATACAAAATACCGAGTTTAAATGCACAACAACTGAGAAATTGTCGGGAAATCGGGGAATTTATGCCTGATTACTGTTAAGAAAGTTAAATCGAGTAATCTAACGCTTGAGATTGCCGATCAAAATCCGTCAACAAAGTGGCTTTTCTCGGTTTTAAATGTACCGTTTGTTCTGGTTGTAACTGTAATTGCTTGTACTCCTCACGATTGAGATAAGCCACCACCATTTCCCCATCAGCTAACATTAATTCTACTTGTATTTCCCAACCTAAATGAATAACTCTTTTTACCACTGCCCAACTATTCAACCCATCTTGTTCGGCCATAATTTCCAGGTCGTGGGGACGGATAAAAACGGTGGAATTATGACCCTGATGATGCCCATTTCCTAATCCCGCTAGATTAGGTAAGATATTCACTTCCCCAATAAATTGCATCACAAAAGGTGTGGCCGGATGATCGTAAATTTCGGCGGGAGAACCCACCTGTTCAATTTTACCATGATTCATCACGACAATCGTATCGGCTACTTCCATTGCTTCCTCTTGATCGTGGGTAACAAAAACACTGGTAACGTGAACTTCTTCGTGTAAATTTCTCAGCCATACCCTTAATTCTTTTCTAACTTTTGCATCTAAAGCTCCAAAGGGTTCATCTAATAATAATACATTCGGTTGAATGGCTAAAGCGCGGGCTAAAGCTACTCGCTGCCGTTGTCCTCCCGATAATTGGGCGGGATAGCGATCGCCTAATCCTTGTAATTGAATTAATTCTAATAATTCCTCAACTCTTTTCTTAATTACTTGCGATTTTTGCTGGCGAATTTCTAGACCAAAAGCAATATTTTGACGGACATTTAAATGTTTAAATAGGGCATAATGTTGAAAAACAAAGCCGATATTTCTCCGTCTAGGATCCACATGGGTGGTATCTTGTCCGTTAATGATAATCGCGCCACTGTCGGGACTTTCTAATCCGGCAATTGAACGTAATAAGGTGGATTTTCCCGATCCCGATGGTCCGAGGAGGGCGACTAATTTGCCTTCAGGAATGGTTAAACTTATATTATCTAAAGCTTGAAAATTGCCGAAACGTTTAGAAACTTGCTGGATGGTAATACTCATATTTTTAGGTTTTTTGTAGTTAAGTAGTGTGAATTTTGTGGGCGGTTTTACGTTCGAGAATTTCTTTGATAATTAAAGTAACTCCCGCTAGTAAGGCTAGAATAGCCGCTGCACTAAAAGCGGCAGGAGTTAGATAATTTTTATAGGCCTGTTCTACGAAAATTGGCAGGGTGGCAGTCCTCCCTAAAATACTGCCAGAAACCACAGAAACCGCCCCAAATTCTCCCATCGCCCGGGCATTAGTTAACAGCACTCCGTACATCAATCCCCAACGAATATTGGGTAAAGTTATGCGCCAGAAAATCTGCCAATCACTTGCCCCTAAAGTGCGCCCCGCTTCCTCTTGTTCTAAGCCAATTTCTTCTAAGACTGGGATAACTTCTCTAGCGACAAAAGGCATAGTAACAAATATAGTTGCTAATACCATTCCGGGTAAAGCAAAAAGTATTTTTATATCGAAAAATTCTAGGAAAGAACCTAACCAACCATTGCGTCCATAGAGCAGTACAATCATTAAACCGGCTACCACGGGAGAAACGGCAAAAGGTAAGTCAATTAAACTAATTAATAAAGTTTTGCCACGAAATTGATTGCGAGCAATTACCCAGGCTGCACAAAGTCCAAAAATTGTGTTTAAAGGTACAGTAATTAGGGCAATAATTACTGTTAATTTTACCGCTTCGATAAAGTCAGAAGTTCCCGCCGCTTCTAAAAAAGCTTGGAATCCATTGCGAAAAGCATAGTAAAATACTGCCGCCGCCGGAATAAATAATAATAGTGCCAGATAAACAAGGGCGATGATAATTAGTAGGGGTTTGTAATCCCATTCTTCCGGTTTAGTTAATACTTTTGGATTGTGCATTTTTACTCTGTCTCTCATTAAATGATAATAATTGTTACTTAACTCTGTATTTTTGCCCCCATTGCTGCAGGAAATTAATTACTACTAACATGAACAAAGAAACCAGTAATAAAACCATGCCGATTACTGTTGCCCCCGTGTAATCATATTCCTCTAGTCTTTGGAAGATTAAAACCGGGGCAATTAAATCCTTAAAGGGAATATTAGAGGAGATAATAACTACGGAACCATATTCACCGATCGCTCTGGCAAAACCGAGGGCAACTCCTGTTAAAATAGCGGGTAGTATTGTGGGAAAAATAACTCGCCAAAAGATTTGCCAAGAGGAAGCACCGAGGGATAAAGCCGCTTCTTCTACCTCTTTTTCCATTTCCTGTAAAACCGGCTGTAAGGTGCGGACAATGAAGGGTAAAGCGATAAATAACATCGCCACAAAAACCCCTAAAATGGTAAAGGATATCTTAATGCCAAAGGGGGCAAAAAATTGACCGAGCCAACCGTTATCACTGTAAACTGTGGCTAGGACTAAACCGGCAACAGAAGTGGGTAAAGCAAAGGGCAAATCCACACAAGCATCGACAATTTTTTTACCCGGGAATCGATAACGCACCAATACCCAAGCGATAATAGTGCCAAAAACTCCGTCAATTAATCCGGCGATTAAGGAAGTCAAAAAAGTGACTTGGTAAGCGGATAAAGAAATCGGTAAAGTGGCAATGCGCCAAAATTCGGCAAAACCAAGAGTTAGGGATTTAGCAAATAGTGCCGCTGCTGGTAAAACCAACAAAACCACTAGATAACTAATGGTAATTACCCAAGGAATAGAAACTTTTTTGTGGGGTTGACTGGGAGATAAAGATAATTGTGGGTTAGCCATTGTTAATTATTGCTAAGTAAGTAGTTCTAATTAAATAGAAGATAGATTTTGCCTTTGATCCCCCCTGCCCCCCTTGATAAGGGGGGTGCCGATATGCGGGGGGATCCCCCTTGATAAGGGGGGTGCCGATAGGCGGGGGGATCCCCCTTAATAAGGGGGGTGCCGATTAGAGATTACCAATTGTCCGCTTCTTCAAGAACTTGTGCTGAATCATACCAAACTTCTACATCTAAATCTGCCAGATAGGAAAGGGCATTTTCTATCCCTTGGGAGTTGCCTTGTAGTTGCAGATCGAACCAGCCATCTTGATTATTATTTGCAGCTAACAAAGCGGAAAATATATTCACTTTTAGACCAGGAAAAGACCCTAAACGTGCTATAATTGGCTCGTTAATATATTGTTTAGGAATCCGAATTTTTATTCTTCGGGACGTGGGGCGATCGAGTCCTGATTGATCGAGATGTAAGTCACTTTGGGGATGATTAATAGTTTGCCATTGAGGTTGATTATCCATGGTTTTTCTCCTTAGGATTTACCAGCTTTAGTCAGAATTTTATCGAACAAGGCTCCTTCATCAAAGAATTGCTTTTGTACCTTATCCCAACCGCCTAAATCCTGCACGGTAAAGAGATTTTTTATCTGAGGAAATTTACTCTCAAACTCTTTAAATACCGTCGGTTCAACGGGACGAAACCCCACCTGAGCAAATTCTCTTTGGGCTGCGGGAGTAAATAAAAACTGCACAAAAGCCTCGGCCACTTTTCTCGTACCTTTTTTATCCACATTGGCATCAACAACCGCCACGGGATTATCAATAGAAATGTTGTAATCGGTGGGAACAGTGTAAGCTAACTTCTCACCTTTTTGGTTAGCGAGAATCATCTCATTTTCGTAATTAATTAGCACATTTCCCTGGCCTTGTTTAAAAAATACATCACTAGATTCGCGAGCATCTCTAGGTAAAACTGGCGCATTTTTAAACACTTTTTCGACAAAAGTTTGCGCCGCTTGTTCACTGCCTCCCGCTTGCGTCACCGAACCCCAGAGAGCGAGAAAATTCCAGCGCGCTCCGCCAGAAGTCTTGGGATTAGCGGTAATAACTTTAATATTATCCTTGGCTAAATCTGACCATTTATTAATTTTAATATTGGCATCACGAGGAACAAAAGCCACCACAGACTTATGAACAATAGAGTCATTCGGTGCTTCTTTTTCCCAACCGGGTTGAATTAATCCCGCTTGCTCAATTTTCTTGGTATCCAAAGCTAAAGCTAAAGCCACCACATCCGCTTCTAAACCATCGATAACGGCGCGAGTTTGGGAACCGGAGCCACCATAACTCTGTTCAAAAGTTACCTTTTGCCCCGTTTTTTGTTGCCATTCCTCGACAAATTTGGGAATGATTTTTTCGTAGGCGCTTTGGGTGACAGCATAGGAAACAAGTGTCACAGTCACGGGTTTTTGGCTGTCATTGCCGCTATTGGTGGGGGATGGGGTGCAAGATACCAGCGTTCCCCCCGTCAGGACAGTTGCCACGAGTAGGGATAAACAAGACTGGGATGACTGCATCGGCGGCGCTCCTAAGATTTACTCTGAGGTTGTATCTGTTTTCAGGCGTGTTTTAATCCTACAGCACAGGAAAGAAAATTTCAATACATTTATAAAACAAATTGGGAATAAGGTGATAACAAGGGAAACTGTGAGAAGATGGAATCAGTGCTACATCTAGGTTTGAGACTATGGGCAAGAGCGTCAAGGCCAAAAAAACACCCCTCCTACAACAACTGATTAACCAGAGTTTTCTCTTTCGCGGATTAGAGGAGGCTTGGTTAAGTCAGTATCTCGATGCAGACAATCTCAAGTTAGAGACGCTATTTTCCAATCGTCCCGTCTATACGGCTTTTCTACCCGATGAATTTCTAGATGTTTTGTATGTGATTTTGGATGAGGGTGTAATCGTCGTCCGCAGCACTCCCCTCGACCGGATTATTGCCATTACCTACCCCGGCGGCTGTTTTGGTATGAGGAGTTTACCCTTTAGTTATGGTTTAGCCAGTCGCGCCTTTCCCTGTTTGGTGGAATCCTATAAAACTACCCACGTCCTGAAAATTCCCTTATCGGCACTAGAAAAGATTTACAACGATAACGAAAGTTTTCGTCAACGGTACTGTTTTTTATTTGAATTACAGCAAAAATTCGAGTATCATTTGCTTAATTGCAGTAGCTATCCACCCCAAGCTGTAGCCACTTTACTCAGAGCTTTAATCTATCAAGAAAGAGAATTAGGCAGTCAACCGAGTGCCGAAAATATCTATACTTTTGATTTATCCGTCGATGTGATTGCTCGCGCTTGTCAACTCAATCAACGTACCGTCGAACAGGTATTAAAAGGATTGCAAACCGTGGGATTAATTGCCTCAGAATCGACGGGGGATTTAATTCGGGTACTAGATGCCGAGGGTTTAAAAGAAGTGTACAGTGCCACCCGGGATAAAGTTAATTGGTGGCCTCTAAAGTAAGTAGGGTTGGCCCTATTTACCCTTGCAATTGACAGCGCTTTAAGGCATCTTCGGCAGCCGCTTTGGTGGCATCCTGTTTCCGTTTACCTTTACCTGTACCGTAGAGAAGATTATTAACCCGCACTTCGGCAGTAAATTCCCTAGCGTGGGGCGGTCCTGTAACATCAACGATCGCATATTCTGGATTAGAGGCGAAATTGGCCAGCGCCCACTGTTGAAAGAGATTTTTGGCATCGATAAAAGATGGCGATTCCGATTGTTGAGAGACTAAATGAGAGGCTACAGGGATAAAAAGTTGGTGCAGATAGTTTTTAACCGCATTTAACCCCGAATCTAGATAATAAGCCCCAATTATCGCTTCAAAAGTGTCTGCTAATAGGGTAGGATTTGATCGCCCCCGATCTTTAATTGCCCCCTTACCCAAACGCATTAACTCCCCTAGGCCGATTTCAAGGCCCAATTGCGCTAATTGTTCTTCTTTGACCAAATTTGACCGCAAACGGGTTAATTCTGCCTCGTTCATGGCGGGATATTTTTGATACAATAGTTCGCCCACCAAAAAAGCTAAAATCGCATCGCCCAAAAATTCTAGGCGCTCGTTATTTTCCGTCAATTCCGACTGTTCATTGACATAGGAACGATGGGTTAAAGCTTGGGTGAGAAGGAGAGCATTTTGAAAAGGAGGCAAACAAGACATTACAGAAATGATCAAGTCAAGAGCATTTCTGATCTTAATCCGACCCCACCCCGAATAGATGAGACGAACGATCCTTTTTTTACTGTTTTTTCCGGCTAGTTTAGGCATAATCTCCCAAATCTTCTCACCGGAAAACCTATCCGCTGCCATTCTTGCCCTAGGTACCCTGGGGATCTGTCTTGAACAGGCCCGCATGGCAGCGGTAGATATGGCAGAAATTGCCCAATTTCAGCAAAAAACCAGCGATCCTCGCCTCGATCGCTTTTTTATCGTCACAATTAGTACAATTGTTTTAGAATTATCGGGCTTTTATGTGGCTGCCCTCTGGATAGGATGGGGGGCCCTAATAGTTTTAGTTAGTCAAATTTGGTTCCATTGTTTAGCCAAGATTCAACTGCAGCCAAGCACGGAAAAAATCATTGACCATGGCATAGGGCCACGTTTACCCATCTTACTCGCTGACGGAATCGGCATAATCTTCGTGGCTTTCTGGTTAGCCAAAATCGCCCCCCTAATTATGGCCATGACTTTAACGACAATGTTATTAATCTACGGCTCTCTTAAGTATAGACCTCTTGTCAAAATCAAAAATCTTCCCTTAGTTGAGGAGTAGGTAGCCAGTATTCGGTCGTCAGGAGAATCAAAAATGAGCATTAATCAACTAAATTCTCTATTTAGAGATTTTATGCCTATTTTTCTCATTTTTGAACTCTCAAAAATTAATTATCGTTGAGCTTGCCGCTAGAGGATTTGAGCGCATTTTTTTCTTAGACATCAGCCCTCCTTTGCTAAGATGATAATCATTATCATTTTAACTGGCAATGGTCAATCAAATTAAGTACCCCCTGGCAGAAAGCCCCGTTATCGAAGAAGATTCGCAAAAAATCGTAAAAATACGCCATACTTGCGCCCATGTCTTAGCGATGGCCGTACAAACTCTCTTTCCTGAAACCAAAGTCGCTATTGGTCCCTGGACAGAAACGGGATTCTACTACGATTTCGATCGCCCGACACCCTTTACCCCCGAAGATTTGGAGAAAATAGCGGCAGAAATGGGGCGAATTATCGGGAAAAACCTGCCAATTATCCGAGAAGTGCTGGAAAGAAGCGAAATTACCGCAGAAATCGAGCGCCTTAATCAACCCTACAAACGGTCAATTTTAGAGAGAATTCCCCCAGAAGAAACCATTACCCGTTATTTTATCGGTAGTCCGGACGCAGGACGGAGCGATCAAGAACCCTCGTTAATTGATGGGGTTGTTTCTCCCCCAGAAGAATTTTGGTGGGATCTGTGCGCGGGACCCCATCTCAACTCGACGGGGGAAATTAACCCAGATGCTTTCGTCTTGGAGAGTGTAGCGGGTGCTTATTGGCAAGGAGATGAAAAACAGCCGCAATTACAGCGAATTTACGGCACAGCTTGGCAAACCCCCGCAGAATTACAAAATTATCTCCAACAAAAAGAAGAAGCGCAGCGACGAGATCATCGCAAATTGGGACAACAATTAAAATTATTTAGCATCCAAGAAGATGCGGGTGGCGGCTTAGTTTTTTGGCATCCCCGGGGTGCAACAATGCGTTATTTAATCGAAGATTATTGGCGCCAAGCTCATTTAGAAGCGGGTTATCAATTTCTTTATACTCCCCATCTAGCTAATTTAGATCTGTGGAAAACTTCTGGACATTGGGACTTTTATCGCGACAATATGTTTGAGGCGATCGAGTTAGAACAGCAAAGCTATCAAATTAAGCCGATGAATTGTCCTTTTCATGTTTTAACCTATCAAAATGACCTGCATTCCTATCGAGAATTTCCCCTAAGATGGGCAGAATTAGGAACAGTTTATCGTTACGAGCGATCGGGGGTTTTACATGGATTAATGCGGGTGCGAGGATTTACTCAAGATGATGCTCATATTTTTTGTTTGCCTGAACAAATTGCTGCAGAAATTCTAGGAGTTTTAAATTTAACCGAGAAAATTCTCTCCGATTTTGGCTTTACTAATTATGAGGTAAATTTATCGACTCGTCCCGATAAATCCGTGGGAAGCGATGCTGTATGGGAATTGGCAACTTCGGCTTTAATTGAGGCCTTAAATGCTAAAAAGTGGGATTATATTGAGGATCAGGGAGGTGGGGCTTTTTATGGTCCAAAAATTGATATAAAAATTCAAGATGCGATCGGTAGAATGTGGCAATGTTCCACGATTCAGGTCGATTTTAACTTGCCAGAACGCTTTGATATGCAGTATGTCGCTAGGGATGGTAGTCGTCAACAGCCGATTATGATTCATCGGGCTATTTTTGGCTCTTTGGAAAGATTTTTTGGCATTTTAATCGAGAATTATGCAGGGGATTTTCCTCTCTGGTTAGCTCCGATTCAAGTCCGTTTATTACCCGTTAGTGATGAACAGCAGGATTATGCTTTAGGGGTGGCAATGCAGTTAAAACAAGCTGGTTATCGAGTGGAAATCGATAAAAGTGGTGAGCGTTTAGGTAAACAAATTCGTACGGGAGAACTAGAAAAAATTCCTGTATTAGCTGTGATTGGAAAACGAGAAGTTAGCAGTAAAACTTTAAGTATTCGCACTCGACAAGGTGGAGATTTAGGTTCGATAACACTGGCAGATTTATTAGTAAAAATGCACACAGCGATCCTATCTAAAACTAATCTCTGACGCTCTGGTTATTTGAACAAAAAAAGATGATTCGTTTAATTTTTCTGATTAATTTTTATTTGCTATGACTGCACCTATCTCAACTCCTGATATTCTCGATCTTTCCTTACCAGTAACCATCATTACCGGTTTTTTAGGCAGTGGTAAAACTACTTTGCTGAATCATATTTTGACTCAACAGGAGGGAATTAAAACTGCTGTTTTAGTGAATGAATTTGGCGAAATTGGTATTGACAACGAATTGATTATATCTAGCCAAGATGATATAGTAGAATTGAATAATGGCTGTATTTGCTGCACTATTAATGAGAATTTAGTGGCGGCGGTTTATAAAATCTGGAATCGTCGTCAAGAAATTGATTACCTAGTGGTAGAAACTACGGGAGTTGCCGATCCTTTGCCGATTATTATGACTTTCTTAGGAACGGATTTACGGGAGTTAACTCGTCTTGATTCAGTTATCACAGTTGTGGACTGTGAGAACTTTAGTTTAGATTGTTTTAAAGACAGCGAAGCCGCTATTAATCAGATTGCCTACGGAGATATTATTCTCCTTAATAAAACCGATGTAGTTGATAGAACAACTGTAGAAAAAATTGCGGAGAGAATTAGACAAATTCGACCGGAGGTTAGACTTTTACCTACTGTGGCAGCACGAGTACCTTTACCTTTAATTTTAAGTGTGGGTTTATTTAAATCCGATCACTATTTTTTAGAGGAAAACCCCCTCGATAAAGACGAACATCATCACCATAAACACCATCACCATTTCCACCACCTAGACAAGGATGGTTTTGTCAGCCTATCTTTTGAAAGTGAACAACCTTTCAATATTCGTAAGTTTCAATATTTCCTCGATAATCAATTGCCAGATAACGTCTTTCGTGCTAAAGGTTTTATCTACTTTAAAGATAGTCCTTTGCGTTATATTTTTCACCTAAGCGGAAAACGTTTCATGATTGATGATGATGTCTGGAAAGGAAAACCTAAAACCCAATTAGTCTTTATTGGTCAGAATTTGGATACTGAAAAAATGCGATCGCTATTAGCAGCTTGTCTCTCAGACAATCAGTAATCGATTTTTTTATCTTCTAGTAACCAATGGGGCTTTAGTGTAGAATGATAATCATTCTCATGGCTAACAGCCATAATTTGAGGAAATTACAAGATGTTAGATATCGGTAAAAACGTTACAGTATTGGCTTTTGGGACTTTAATTAGCCTGTTTGCTCCCATTAGTCAAGCTCAGGCTGGTATTATTTACGCTTCGGGACAACGTTTAATTCCAGCAATACCTGGAGTCCATGATGACATTCGGGAAAACTTTATCTATGCCATCGACTCACAGACAGGCATCGCAACACCTGTATCTCCCGCAACGACTGGTCTTCCCTCAGCCCTTGCTGGAACCGCAGATCAAAGGTTGCTAGGTTTTGCATCGGGGGGACAATTAGTGGAGATCAATCCTTTTACGGCGAATTTAACGCCAATTGGTAGCCCCAATGGTTTAAGCAGTACAGGTTTTGATATTCTCAACGATAATCGTGGATTTCTGATCCCCTTTGATAGTAACTTCAACACCCAGCAACTTCAGACTATAGATATCGTAACTGGTACGACAACCCCCATTGGCAGTCCCACAGAGGTGGGAGATGCGATCGATTTAGCTCGTGGAACCGATTCAGGGACAGCAGAGCCGTTTATCATTAGTCTTGGATCAGTGGGCAATCTGCTTTACGGTGTAGATCTCGATACCTATAGCTTGATCAGTTTCAACCCGAATACAGGGGATGCGGCTGTTGTTGGTGCAGTTGGTGCGGTTACTTCCGGCACTCGCTCTATCTATAGCGGATTTGCGGCCTTAACAGGTGTAGATACCGATAGAGACGGACTCTTTGATACCTTATTTGGGAACGTCAATTTTATTGACCATGATAACGATCCCAGTACCCCTACGGAGAGATTAGGGGGAATTGCCCGTTACAATCTCACAGATGGCACTTGGGACTTAGTGGGGACCAATCCGGGGGTGATTTTCTTTGGTTTTGGCAGTTCACCGGCTTCTGTTCCTGAACCGGGGTTAGTATTGGGGATTGTAGGAGTGGGGTTTTTGGGTATTTGGTCAAGGATAAAGCCTAAAATATAGCCATTTTATTTGATTGTTGAATCCACTCCTCGATCCATCCCCAGAAATTAACCACAAACTCGGTATTATCGGAGTAAAATCTGGGCTTCTGGGGATGTAATTTCTACTAATCTATCAACCTCAAAATGAGTTAGCTGCCATGAGTTCTTTGATAATTCCTCTCTCCGATTCCCTCCCTTGCTTACCTAAATCGGGAATGCCTGTCACGATCATTACTGGTTTTTTAGGAAGTGGAAAAACCACCCTGCTAAATCATATTCTCGACAATAAAGAAGGGTTAAAAGTTGCCGTATTAGTCAATGAGTTTGGGGATATTAATATTGATTCTCAATTACTTGTTTCTATCGATGAAGATATGGTAGAATTAAGTAATGGCTGTATTTGTTGTACGATTAATGATAGTTTAATTGAGACAGTCTATCAGGTCTTAGAAAAAGAAATTCCCGTAGATTATCTAATTATTGAAACCACAGGATTAGCCGATCCTTTGCCAATTATCCTCACTTTCTTGGCCACGGAGTTAAAATATTTAACTCGCTTAGATTCTATTATTACCCTCGTGGATTCTGAAACCTTTACTGCGGCTCATTTTGATAGTAACATTGCCCTTAGTCAAATTCGTTATGGTGACGTGGTAATTCTCAATAAAATAGATCGGGTTAATCAAAACAAATTAGATGACTTGGAAAAGTTTATTCGTCGAGAAAAAGAAGGGGTAAGATTGTTACAAAGTCAATACGGTAAGGTTGCTTTGGGTTTACTATTAGATTTAGGTTTAACTAAAGAAGAATTGTATAAAGACCAGTTTAGAGACTTTCAAAAAAATCGCCAAAGCTCCAGTGATAACCAATCTCCTGAAGACTTTAATTTTGTCTCCTTTGTTAGCGATAAACCATTTAATCTAGATAAATTTGAGCCTTTTCTCACGGAAAAAATGCCGATAAATGTTTTTCGAGCTAAAGGGATTCTCTGGTTTCAACAAAGCGATTTAAAACATATTTTTCAACTGAGCGGTCCTCGTTACGATCTGCAAGCGGTAGAATGGGATACACCTCCTAAGAATCAGTTAGTTTTTATCGGCAGAAATTTAAATAACGAGGAAATTGTGACACAACTAAACGAATGCTTGGCTAGTTCTCAAAAAATTAAAAAGGACAAACTATGAATAATTTATGGATAAAAACTTTAAAATTTAACGAACAGGGTTTAATTGCTGCCATTGCTCAAGATTACCAAGATGGAACTATTTTGATGATGGCATGGATGAATCAACTATCGATCGAAAAAACCCTAATTACAGGAGAAGCTCACTATTGGAGTCGTTCCCGTGGAGAATTATGGCATAAAGGCAAAACTTCTGGACATATTCAAAAAGTTAAAGCTATTTTCTATGACTGTGATGCTGATACCCTACTGCTCAAAATCGAACAAATTGGCGATATAGCCTGTCATACGGGAGCAAGAAGTTGTTTTTTTCAAACGGTTGATTTTAACCCCTGTCAGTATCTTAAATAACTCAAAAATATGCTAATTTACAACACCCAAACCCGACAAAAAGAACCTTTTAGCACGCTCACCCCCGGACAAGTGAAAATGTATTGCTGCGGGGTGACAGTCTATGATTATTGTCATCTTGGTCATGCGCGTTCCTACATTGTTTGGGATGTCATCCGTCGCTATTTAACTTGGCGAGGTTATCAGGTAACATATATCCAAAACTTTACCGATATCGATGATAAAATTCTCACTCGCGCTCAACGGGAAGGAGTTTCCATGACAGAAATTTCTCAGCGCTATATACAAGCTTATTTTGAGGATGCCAGACGTTTAAACATTCAAGAAGCGACTAATTATCCGCGAGTAACTGAACATATTACCCAGATTCATCAGTTGATTCAAGAATTAGAAAAAAAAGGCTATACCTACAATGTTAATGGCGATGTTTACTATAAAGTCAATCAATTTCAGGACTACGGCAAACTATCCGGTCGTCATCTCGAACAAATGCAAATAGGAGCAAGTGGACGTTTAAGCGAGCTAGATACAGATAAAAAACAACATTCCTCTGATTTTGTTCTTTGGAAAGCGGCAAAAGCTGATGAACCCAGTTGGGATTCGCCTTGGGGTTCCGGTAGGCCGGGTTGGCATATCGAATGTTCGGCTATGGTACGATCGCTATTAGGGGAGACGATCGATATTCACGGAGGTGGTGGGGATCTGGTGTTTCCTCACCACGAAAACGAGATTGCTCAATCGGAAGCGGTGACAGAGCAACCTTTGGCCCGTTATTGGTTGCATAATGGCATGGTTAGGGTTAATGGCGATAAAATGGCCAAATCTACGGGCAATTTTACCACTATCCGTGATTTACTCAATCGTCCCCTCGATCCAATGGTTTTACGTCTCTTTGTTCTTCAAGCTCATTATCGCAAACCTTTGGACTTTACGGAAGCGGCGATCGATTCAGCGCGTAATAGCTGGAATACACTGCAACAGGGTCTTTTATGGGGTAATAGTGATCAGGACGAGCTATATCTAGATATTTCGCCTTTTTCCGACTCTATATCCCGCTTTCAAGCTGTAATGGATGATGATTTTAATACTGCGGCCGCTTTAGCAGTTATTTTTGAACTAGCGAAAGATGTACGCAGAGAAAAGATAAATAAACAAGAAAATCTTCAAAAATGGCAAACCTTAGTATATTTAGCTAAAATACTGGGATTAGAAGCTAATCCAGAACCGGAGAATTTATCAGCGAGTTTACCAGAAACGGCTATTCAAGACCTGATTTTTCAAAGAAATAGCGCTCGAAAAGCCAAAAATTATCCCGAAAGCGATCGATTAAGGGAACAATTAAAAATGATGGGAGTTACCCTAGTTGACTTACCCGATGGACAAACCCAATGGTATCCTACAGAAAAGAGCCATAACCAGGATTAATATCCCAAAAAACCGCCAATTTTTCCCCAGCTTGCTAAGTTCAAAGGATTGGTTAAGGAAGATTACTTGCCCGAATCTAACTTATGCTAGAATGATTATCATTACCACAATAAAGAAGGAGCAAAATGATTATCGTGGTGACGGGGGGTATAGCTGCGGGAAAAACCCATTGGATTCGCGAACAAATCGCTAAACAGAGGCAGCCAAGCCTATATTTTAGTCCCCAGACGGAAACTTTTCCCATTGATCATCTCACTTTACAGAGTGACTTTCCCCAGTTGTCCTGTGTTTCTAGGGAAGAAGAAGACCGTTTAAGCAGTTTATCGGCTAAAAATACGGTCTATATGGAAGTACCATGGCATTTAGACACGCAATCCCTCGAAAGCTTTCTAAAACCCCTCAATTGTCATCGGGTAGCGATTACGTCTCCAGAAGAAGAAATCCCCGAAGGACAAGTGCCCGTCGATGAAATTATCTTCAGTCCCGTCAAAACAACAATAAAAGGCGATCAATGGTTAAAAAAACGAGAAATACAGATTTATAGAGCCGTTTTAACGGGAGAAGTCCTCGATTTTTCCAGTTTAACCACCTTTTGGACAGAATTAACCCAAGGTGCCTATGGGGAAGTGCTGCGGGTTAAAAGTATCTTCGATATCATCGATGGTCAGTGTATTTATGGGGAATTTATGGATGAATGGCCAGAAAAAGACTTTCAAAGCTTAAATGTCCCCTTAAATCTCGATGGGAGACCGAATCGCTTTAGTGGGATTGAAATCGTCGGTAGAAATCTCGATAAACCGATAATTGCCGATACCCTTAGTGATTGTTGTCTGTCCGATGAGGCACTTTTTTATTATCAACAACAATTTCAAGAATCTTTAGAGCCAGAAATGGAGTTAATCTGATGAAAATAGCCGTTTTATCCTGTATTCATGGCAATATGCCCGCTTTTAATGCTGTTTTGCAAGATTTAGACCAACAGGGTTGTCAAGAAATCTACTGTTTAGGGGATTTAGTTGGGTATGGACCCCATCCTAACCAAGTGGTGGAAAAAATCCGTCAACTGGGGATTACTACAGTACAAGGGTGTTGGGATGAGGATATCGTTGAGGGATTAAATGCCTGTGAGTGCAGTTATCCGTCGCTTTTAGCAGAAAAACGGGGTAGATTAGCTCATGAGTGGACAAATCAAATAATCACCCCAGAAAACCGTAATTATTTGTCAAAACTGCCCGAAATTTTTAAGCTAGATCACCTCTGTTTTGTCCATGGTAGTCCCCAAAGTAACCATGAGTACCTTTTAGCCGAAATGGACGCTTTTACGGCTTTAGAACGGGTTTTATCGGTAGATACAGAGGTTTTATTTTGTGGACATACCCATATCCCCTACATTCGCACTCTCGACGCGGGAAGCTTGCAAATAAAAGTGTATCAACCCGATGGGGAACAGTCGCGGCAATTTACCACACCGGTTAAACGTATCATCAACGTGGGATCGGTGGGAGAACCGCGTCACGGTCGTCCAAATGCCACCTATGTGATTTACGATCGAGAAACGGCAGCGGTACAACTGCGAGAAGTGGCCTATAACTATCAGGAAACCTGTCAGGCTATTTTAGCATCGGGTTTACCTCCTATTTTCGCTTGGCGATTGGCTAAGGGTCTAGAATACGCGGAAAAAGCCGATGATCCGACTCATGTTTGCGAACGTTAATTTGTGATAACTCAAGAAATTATGTGGGCAATTTTAAGCGGTATTCAAGGCAATTTACCAGCCTATCAAGCGGTCTTGGCAGATATTCAGCAACGGTCAGTTACTGTAGAAAATTTATATATTTTAGGAGATTTTATCGGTGTTAATCCCGATAGTGAAATGCTGGTAGAACAAATACGTTATCCCACCAAAAATAACTTATATCCGCAGGTTTGTCGGGGATGGTGGGAAGAACAATGTCTAATTTTACACAGTTTAGGAGCAACAGGAGAACCGACGGAATTAATCGATAAACATGGAATTGATAGCACTAAACAACTCTGGGACGCAGTGTCTTTAGAAACGGTGCAATGGTTACGAAATCTTGACTTTGGTTTTGTAGAGTTGGATTGTTTATTAATTCATGGCAGTAGTGTCAGTGTTAGTGAAGAATTAACCCCCGATACTCCCCCATGGCAAATTTTAGATCGACTGCAACGGGTGGGAGTTAATAATCTATTTTGTGGTCGTGCGGGAAAAGTTTTTGATTATTCTTTACAGTCCGCTAATTTAACTAGCACTGTTACTACTTTAGATAAACGGCAACCAAGCGAAACTTTGACGATTCAAGATAAGCGTTTAATTGGGGTTGGTAACGTTGGTAAAGAATTAAATAAAGCAGTTTACACTCTCTATAATCCTAGTAATAATTGCGTGGAGTTTAGAACCGTACCTTATTAATCCATGAAAGATTAATTAAATATTCAAGATTAATTTAAGTAGGTAGGTGTTAAAAATTATCAGACACCCCCTTATCAAGGGGGGCAGGGTAGGGCTGATTCATTCTCCCATCAGAATATCAAAAGTAAAAGCGATCACCGTCAGGTAAAATGAGAAGTGACCGGCAACTTTTTAAATATATGTTGAGCTTAATAGAAAAACTGAAACAAGTCAAGGACTTTCGGAAAGATAAAGGAAAAAGACACCCTTTATGGATAGTATTATTAGTAATAATACTG
>VYLX01000039.1_pt1 | contig 28969 bp, 17 predicted proteins | sample 5114181 | NCBI WGS metagenome assembly VYLX01 (sample SAMN12291812, study PRJNA351875) | freshwater metagenome | isolation source: freshwater lake | place: USA: Michigan, Sherman Lake | collected 2011-08-08
GGCAGACACGCCGCGCCTCGCCGCCGAGCGAGCGTCGCTGCGCGATCGCCTCGCGACCAGCCCCCTGTGCGACGGCCCGGGCTTTGCGCGTCGCTTTACCCGCGCCATCGAGTCCATCTGCCGTCCCGGCCTCACACCCGCTCCATGATCACCACCGCGTGCGCCTCGACCGCCCGGCTCTCGCCCACCGCGTCCACGCGCTCGTGCGTCTTGCCCTTGATGTTCACGCGGTCGGTCCCCACGCCCAGCATCTTCGCCAGGTTCATCCGGATGCGTTCCTTCACCGGCCCGATCTTCGGCCGCTGCAGGACCACCGTCGTGTCCAGGTTCACGATGCGGTACCCCGCCCGCGTGACGCGCTCGACCGCGGCGGTGACGAACAGCCGGGAATCCTGCCCCTCGTGACGCTCATCGGTGTCGGGGAACAACTGCCCGATATCGGGCATGCCCAGCGCCCCCAGCAGCGCATCGGTCACCGCGTGCAGCAGCACATCGCCGTCGGACCGCGCCACCGGCCCGCGATCGAACCCCGGCTCTTCCAGCTTGATCCCGCCGATGACCAGCGGCCTGCCCGGCCCCGCCGGGGCGATCGGCTCGAGACGGTGAAGGTCCCACCCGTGCCCGATCCGCAGGCTGGGCCCGCCGGCGGCCGCGCGCCCGCGCGAGTTCTGGGCCTTCGGTGCGGACTTTTTCGCTTTGGGGGCCGCCGATCGCGCATCGGGCTTCGTCGCGGGGCGCTTGCTTGTGGTCGTGCGCTTGGCGGTCTTGGGCTTGGCCATGGATCTTCTCCGGTCGGGTACTGGCGTGATCGTTCGGGATTGTGCGGCGATCGGTCTTGAACGTGTCGTGCGGGTGATCGGTTTCGTTCGTCTTGTCAACGCTCGGCGGGTCCAGAGCGCCCCATCCACGGGCCGATACACACCGCAGAGAGCAGGGCACCGGCCCGCCGCGCCCCGGCCGCTGTCGGGACCGTATCCTACTGGCCGACGAACCCGACCCGACCGGAGCAGCGCATGTCCGACCTTTCCCGTGGAAAACTCCTCCCGACCCCCTCCCCCGCCTCTGCCAGCGGCCCCGCCGGCGGCGTTGTCACGGCCGCCTTGGCCGCTCTGGCCGGGCTCGCGGTCCTGAGCGGCTGCTACTTCAACGGCGGCCCGCAGTGGTCCGCCGACCAGGGCTCGTACATCTCGACCACGAACCTGCCGCAGACCGTCTCGGTCATGGACCTTCGAACCGGGCAGGAAGTCTGGTCCTACGACATCCCCGTCGATCGCAAACTCGTCATCGACTTCTCCAAGGGCGTGGGCGACCCGACCATCGGCATGCCCGACAAGATGAACTGGGAAGAGTGGCCCATCGACCGCAGCTTCGGCCAGCCCAGCCAGGTGGTGTTCGTTCCGCCGTCCAGCGCCCGGCGTGTCGATGTGAAGATCCGCTCCGTGCCCGAACTGCCCGATGTGCTCAAGCCCAAGGCCCCGGTCACCCCCGGCGGCCGCACGACGGCCGGGGCACCTGCCCCCGGCCCGCGCCCGATCACCCCCGGCAAGCCGACGCCCGACAACCAGCCCGCCAGCACGACGGAATGACAGTGGCCGGTGGCCCAAGCGTCCCCCCGGACGCCGGACCTGAGGCGTCCTCGCCGAAGGTCCGGATGGGCTGTGCTGCCATCGCGTGAAAGACAGCGCCGCATTCGCGCGCGAGCACCGACGTGTCGTCAAAGGGCGATGAGGCGGTGGCATGGTTCAGGGCATGACGCCAGTGGGTGCCATGATCCCGGCCCCGCCCCACCTCGGCCCTAAACTTCCTCCCTATGTCCACCGCTCCCCCCTCCTCGCACACAACGCCGACCACGGCCACCGATGACTCGCCCCCGTTCCGCTACACCGCCGCTCTGGCCAACCAGATCGAGGGCAAGTGGCAGGACGCATGGGACGCCGCGCGGACGTTCCAGTCGCCCAACCCCGGCGAGCCCGGCTTCGACGGCTCGCGGCCGAAGAAGTTCATCCTCGACATGTTTCCGTACCCGTCGGGCGCGGGGCTGCACGTCGGCCATCCGCTGGGGTACATCGCCACCGACATCTTCGCGCGCTACCTCCGCATGACAGGGCACAACGTCCTGCACGCGATGGGCTTCGACGCCTTCGGCCTGCCCGCCGAGCAGTACGCCGTGCAGACCAACACGCACCCGCGCGTGACGACCGAGGCGAACATCGCGACCATGCGGCGCCAGCTGCGCCGCCTGGGCCTGGGCCACGACCCGCGCCGCGGCGTGAGCACGACCGATGAGGCGTTTTACAAGTGGACGCAGTGGATCTTTCTGCAGATCTACCAGAGCTGGTACGACCCCGAGGCCCCCGCGCGCGACGGCGTCGGCAAGGGCCGCGCTCGGCCGATCGCCGAGCTGGTGCTCGACTACGACCACGGGCGACGCAAGATCCCCGGCGATGATCGTCCATGGTCGCAGGTGCCCGCGGAGGTCCGCAAGCGCGTGATCGATTCGCATCGCCTGGCGTACCTGGCCGAGGTGCCGGTGAACTGGTGCCCCATGCTGGGCACGGTGCTGGCCAATGAAGAAGTGACCAGCGAGGGCCGCAGCGAGCGCGGCGACTTCCCCGTGTACAAGCGGCCGCTCAAGCAGTGGATGCTGCGGATCACGTCGTACGCCGAGCGGCTCATCGCGGACTTGGGCGTGGTCGACTGGCCCGAGAGCGTCAAGCTGCTGCAGCGCAACTGGATCGGCCGAAGCGAGGGCGCGTACGTGGACTTTGCGTGCGCCAACCGGCGCATCCGCGTGTTCACCACGCGGCCGGACACGCTCTTTGGCGCGACGTTTCTGGTGCTCGCGCCGGATCATCCGATGGTCGATGAGCTGGCCGGCGAGAAGTACACCGGCAGCCCCAGCGAGCCGGCGCGCGTGGCGGTGTTCGATGGCGCGCACGAACTGACCGAGCGCGGCGCTGGCCCGCGCGCCGTTATCGCCGCGTACCGCGAGCTGGTCCGCCGAAAGCGCGAGAGCGCTGCGGAGGAGGGCGAGGGCGCGGAGAAGACCGGCGTGTTCATCGGCGCGTACGCGATCAACCCCGCGACGCAGCAGCGCGTGCCGGTGTTCATCGCCGACTACGTGATGATGGGCTACGGCACCGGCGCGATCATGGCCGTGCCCGCGCACGATGAGCGCGACTTCGCGTTCGCCGATCGCTTCGGCCTGCCCGTGCGCTGCGTTGTGCGCCCCGCGGACAACGAGCCGGGTGTGAACGCCGAGGCGGTGCTGGCCGGGCGCGAGTGCTTCAGCGGCGCGGGCGTGGCGATGAACTCGCCGGCCCCCGGTGCGCCCAAGAGCGCGCTGGACATCAACGGGCTCGCTCTGGAGCAGGCCAAGAAGCGCATCACCGTTGGCCTGGAGGCCGCGGGCTTCGGCGAGGCGCACACGACGTACAAACTGCGTGACTGGCTCTTCAGTCGTCAGCGCTACTGGGGCGAGCCGTTCCCGATCGTCTTCGATGAGCAGGGCCACGCGCACGCGCTGCCCGAGAGCATGCTCCCGGTGGTGCTGCCCAAGATGGACAACTTCCAGCCCGAGGCGAGCACGGATCCCGACGCCCCGCCCCGCCCGCCGCTGGCCCGCGCGCAGGAGTGGGCGAACGTCGAACTGGACCTTGGCGACGGCCGCGGCCCGCGTCGCTTCACGCGCGAGACCAACACCATGCCCAACTGGGCGGGCTCGTGCTGGTACTACCTGCGGTATCTCGACCCCGAGAACTCCGCAGCGCTGGTCGGCAAGGAGGCCGAGGCGTACTGGATGCAGTCGCTCAAGTCCGACAACACGATGCATCGCGGCGGCGTCGATCTCTACGTCGGCGGCGTCGAGCACGCCGTGCTCCACCTGCTCTACGCGCGCTTCTGGCACAAAGTCCTCTTCGATCTGGGCCATGTCAGCACGCCCGAGCCCTTCGGCCGTCTCTTCAACCAGGGTTACATCCAGGCCTTCGCCTACCGCGACATCCGCGGCATGTACGTCCCGGCGGAAGAAGTCGCCGAACGCGAGCAGGAGGTCCACGTCGACATCGACCGTCTCGAACTCTCCTCGGGCGAGGGCGAGCCCATCCAGCGCGCAACAAAGTTCTTCTGGAACGACCAGCCCGTCTTCCAGGAATACGGCAAGATGGGCAAGAGCCTCAAGAACGCCGTCGCGCCCGATGAGGTCTGCCGACAGTTCGGCTGCGACACGCTGCGCCTGTACGAAATGTCCATGGGCCCGCTGGAGGCCAGCAAGCCCTGGAACACGCGCGACATCGCCGGCTCGTACCGATTCCTTCAGCGTGCCTGGCGCTGCATCGTTGATGAGCAGTCCGGCTCGCTCCGCGTCGGCGACGCCGAGCCCACCGCGGCACTGGCCCGCGCGATGCACCGCACGATCGACGGCGTGCGCAAGGACATGGCCGCGCTGTCGTTCAACACCGCCGTGAGCAAACTCATCGAGTTCGTCAACGACCTGACCAAGGCCATGGCGGAGATCGGCTCGTGCCCGCGCGCGTGCGCGACAAACCTCACGCTCATGCTCGCGCCGCTGGCGCCGCACGTTGCCGAGGAACTCTGGTCGCGGCTGGGCAACCCGCCGAGCGTCGCCTTCGCCGGGTACCCCAGTGCCGACCCGTCGATGCTCGTCGAGAGCGAGGTCGAGTACGCGGTGCAGGTTCAGGGCAAGGTCCGCGCCCGCATCATGGCCCCGGCCGCGGCGGACGCAAAGAGCGTCGAGGCGATCGCCATGAGCGACCCGGGCGTGGTGGCGTTCCTGGAGGGCAAGACCGTCAAAAAGGTCATCGTCGTGCCCGGAAAGCTGGTCAACGTCGTGGTCTGAGGCCCCGACACCTTTCCCGGCGTTCTCCGCTGCGCAGGTATGGGCGAGCCGAAGCCCGCCCGTGACTGCCCACGTTCGGGAGAACCACCGTGAACCCCGCGACCGTCGTGACCACTCCGCGCCGCCGATCCTCCAGCGCCAGTGATCCGTGGCTGGTCATCCAGAGCGCACTGGTCATGGGCGTGCTGCTGCTCAGCGTCGGCGTGATCACACGCTCGCTCCGCGGCCCGTCGTCCCTCCCGCCCCCGACCGCCCTGGAAGTCGCTACGCACGCCGCCCGAACGAGCAGCATGCGATCACCCGTGCTGGCGATCCGCTGTCGCGATCGCGATCCCGAACCCGCCCAGTCCATTTCTGTCGCGTGCGATCGCCCGACGCGGCCATTCTGCTCGCATTCTCGCTGAGCGCAGGTATGCTCAATGCCCGGCACGCCCCCTGTCGGCCAGGAGATCGTCATGCCCCGCTCAACCTCGCTCGTCGCTCTCGCGATGCTCGCCGCAACGCTCTGCGGCACCAACGCCACCGCACAATCCGCACGCTTCTCCGCCGGCACCGAAGGCTGGACCGTCATCGACCTGTCCAGCGGCGGACCATACACCAGCGTCCTGGCCTCGGGCATCGCCCCGACGTGGAACCCGACCGGCGGCGATACCGGCGGATACATCTCCGCCCGCGATCCATCCGGCAATGCCTACTTCTTCGCCGCCCCGAACTCGTGGCTGGGCAACCGCTCCGACTGGTTCGGCCGCCGACTCCGCTTCAGCCTGAACAGCACGCTCAACAACTGGACCGGCGACCGCGTCGCCCTGCTCATCGGCGGTTCGCCGACCATCGTCCTTGCCGCCCCGCTCAGCCCGCTCCCGCCCGCCCCGCCCGCGTGGCAGCGTTACGACCTGCCCATAGCCCAGGGCACATGGCGCATCGGCACCCAGAACGGCGCAGTGGCCAGCGAGACTCAGATTCGCGCTGTTCTGGCGAGCCTTGCCGCGCTGCGCATCAGCGCCGAGTTCGGCTCCCAGATCGAAGAAACCACCGGGCTTGATTCCGTCCGCATCTTCAGCCCTGCCGCGTGTCCCGCCGACATCTCCAACACCGACGGCGACCTGCCGGGCCAGCCCGACGGCGTGGTCGACAACGGCGACTTCAGCGCGTTTTTCGCCGCGTTCTTTCTGCCCGAGAGCGACCCGCTCCGCCTCGAAGCCGACATCGCCGACACCGACGGCCTGAGCGAAGCCGAGGGCGGCGGCCCCGACGGCACCGTTGATAACGGCGACTTCACCGCGTTCTTCACCGCCTTCTTCGCGTGCACCGGGTGAACCTCGCCCCGCCGCAGAGGGCGGCTCAGCACGGCCAATAATCCTTGCATGATCTCCCGATCACCCGTGTTGCTTCCCCGTGACACCTTCACGCGTCGCGACGCCGTGCGACTGCTGAGCGCCGCGTCGCTCGGCGCGCTGCTGCCCGCGCTCGCGTCGCTGCCCGGCTGCAGACGCGGCCCGATCCCGGGCGACGACGCCTCCTCCGGCACCAACCTCTACACCAGCCTCGACACGCAGGTCATCGATCAGGTCATCAGCACCATCGACGCCGTCACCACCGACACGCCGCTCCGCGTCCGCGTCATCGGCGACACCGAGGCCACCAAGGCCACCGGCCTGGTCCAGCGCATCATCGACGAACGCGCACGCCCCGGCTGCGACGTCTGGTTCAGCAGCGAAATCCTCGGCACGCTCCGCCTGGCCTCCCTGGGCCTGCTCGAACCGCTCGGCGACATCGCCGCGCCCATCGCGCCCGCACCCGGCGCGGCCCCCGTGCCGTGGCCCATCGTCGGCCCGGACGCAACGTACCTCGCCGTCGCTCAGCGCCCGCGCGTCATCGCGTGGTCTACGCGCCGCCTGGGCGCCGCCGTGAGCAAGGCCCCGCCCGCGAGCCTTCAGGCCTTGGCTCAGGACGCAAGCATCCGCGTCGCCATCGCCGACCCTCGCTTCGGCACCACCCGGGGCGATCTCGCCGCGCTCGCGCTGGCCTGGGGCGAGCCCGCGCTGACCGACTGGCTCTCGCGACTGGTCCGCAACGGCCTGCGCGTCGTCCCAGGAAACGCCGCCGTCGTCCGCGCCATCAACACCAGCGAAGCCGACTGCGGCCTGACCGATTACGACGACCTCTTCGCCGCGATCTCCAACGCCTGGCCCGTCGCCGGGCACGCGGCGATCGACGAGGCATCGCCCAACCGGGGCTGCGTGTACACGCCCGCGACGCTGGCGATCATCCGCAACGCGCCGAACCCGGCCCGCGCCCGCAGGCTCGCCCGCGCGATGAGTTCGCCCGAGGTGCAGACCGTCCTCGCGCAGGGCCCCATGCGCATGAACCCCGTCGGCCGCACGCTGGAGAATCTCCCGGCGGACCTGCCGACGTACCCCGCCGTGACGGTCAACTGGAACGAACTGCTCGCGGGCGAAGAGATCGCGATGCGATCGTGGGAAAAGGCCCAGCGCGCGGGCTGATCAGACGCAAACAACCCCGACACGCCGCGAGTATGCGTGCGTAGCGATTGTCATTACGGCTTGGCCGCGGGGGCTGCCGGTGCTGCGGGCGCAGCGGGGGTTGCGGGGGTTGCGGGGGTTGCGGGGGCTGCCGGTGTCGCGGGTGCGCCGGGCGTCGCGCCGCCAGCGTCCTTCTCCAGCGAGTCGAAGTACGCCTTGACGAAGCCTTCGTACTGCTTCTCGATGATGTTGTTCTCGATCGCCTCGGTCGAGCGCTGGCGGGCGTCGGCCAGTGCCGCGCGGAACTGCGCCCGCGCCTCGCCCTTGATCTGCTCGCCCTGCACATACGTCACGCCGATCGGCGGCGCCTCGCCCTGCGGAGTGTTGAACTTCCGCCGCTCGCGGTTGATCTTGGCCTCCGCCTCGCCGACGGACCCACCCTCGCCGCGCCCCGGCCCGCCCTGGCCCTGACCGGCCGCGGTGCTCTGGCCCTGCTGCCACGCGCCGGTGCCCGCGCCGTTGCTCCCCTGGCCCGGGCTGTTGCCATTGCCCGGGCTGTTGCCCTGTCCCGCCATCCCCTGCCCGCCCGGGTTGTTGCACGAGCCCATCTGCTCGCCGATCTGCTCGGCCATCCGCGTCGCCTCTGCCAGCGCCGCCTCCATCGACTGCATCTCCGACTGTGCCATCTCCATCGCCGACATCTGCTCGCCCATCCCCTGCATCGCCTCGGCGGTCTGCTGGCTCATCCCCTGCTGGCCCTGTTCGCCCTGCTGGCCCTGCTGGCCCGCCTGGCTCTGCATCCCCTGCGCCGCCTGTTGCATCTGCCCTGCCATCTGCGACATCGCCGCCCCGGCGTTCTGGCAGGCCTGCGACGCCGACTCCAGCGCCTCCTTCTGCTGCTCGCTCAGGTTGCTGTTGTTCATCGCCTGCTTGAGCGCATCGGGGTTCGACGCCAGCGCCGGGTCCATCCCCGCGTTGCGCAGCGCGTTCTCGAGGCCCTGCTTCTGCTGGGCGAGTTTGTCCATCTGCTGGGCGAGGCTCTTGAGTTGCTCCGCCGCCCGCTGCTTGTCCGCCGCGGACATTTCGCCCTTGGCCATCTGCTCCGACGCCTTGGCCAGCGCCTCGCGCGCCTTGCCGAAGTTCCCTGATGCCAGCGCCTGGGCCATTTCGGTCATGGGCCCAGGCCCGGGCGTGCGCAGTTGCGAGAGTTTGTTCTCCATCTCCCGGCTCTGCTGCGCCCCGGCCTCGCCCAGTTTCTTGTTCAGCCGATCGCTCAGCCCGGAGAGTTCTCGCATCGCCGAGACGCGCAGCGCCTCGGGGGTCGTCGGCTCGGGCGTGGATGCCTGCGCCGCGTCCTTCGGCTCGGGCTCGACCTCCTGGCCCTTGTCAAACTTCTCGACCAGCGCCTTGACCTCATCCAGATCCTTCTTGGCTTCGTCCTTCGCAACCGCCGCGTCGCGCCTTTGCTCCGCGACCTCCGCCGCCTGCGCACGCCTGCCCAGGATGTCCCACTGCGGCAGCAGCAGCCACGCCAGCAGCACCGCCGAGGCGCCGATCAACGCCGTTTCCCACTTCCTCGGCGCGCCGATCGGCACCGCCGCGCGAACATCGACCCGCCGCGCGACATTCCGCGCGTGCTCGACGACGTTCGCGCTCCACCCGTCGCCCGAGCGCTCGACGTGCATCGCGGTGCTCAGCGCCTCGCGCGTGCCCGCGGCGTCGTCGAGGATCATCGCCACGCGCGCTCTCCCCGGCGCACCCACGAACGCCCGGATCAGCGCCACTCCCGCCACCGCCGCCGGCGCGATCATCGCCCCGAGCCGCCAGTCCACCCCCACCAGCCCCAGCCGCTCGAGCACCAGCAGCGTCCCGGCGACGCCGGCAACGCCCATCACGCCCAGCACCGCGCCGGACAGAAGCCTATTGATCAGCAGCCGACGCGAGGCCCGGTTGATCACACTGGTCACTTCACGCATCGCACACCTCGTTCAAGCCGTCGTTCCGCCGCACGAATCCCGTGCATGGGGATGCCGCTATCGCGCCCACCCGTCGCGGCCCCTTCAAGAGTCTAATCGGGCAACGGCCCCACGCCGAACAATCCTTGCCCCCAAAGCCTGTTCATGCCGCCGATGCCCGGCGAAGTTCACGGAGGATGATCCAATCAGAACCCAAACAGGCATCTCGATGGTAGAGAACGTACAAACGCCGAATCACCGCCTCGGCCGTGTTGTTCTGGGTATTCAATCCACTCGTTTGCGTGGTGAGAGACCACCCGCCTAGGTGGAATGCGGGGTACTTGAAGCTCCGTCGTTCGACCCACGAGGTCTTCGGACCGACCTCCACAGTGCTCGGCTGTTTCCTCATTGGCGATCATGGTGATCGCTCCGTGATCATTCTGCACATGAGCATCGTCCCGCCAGCCCGCGACACCGCTGCTCCTCGGCGAATACCACTTGCGCTGGGCGTGGGGGCGCTCGTTCTGACCTGTGCGGTCGCGTATCTCGTCGCGGATCTGACACGCGGCTCCTTGCTGTTGATCGCCATCATCGCCCTGGCCGGTATCCTGGCCGCGACGCAACTGCTCCGCTCCCATGCGGCGACCCAGCCCGGCGGCAGCAGATCGCCGTTCCGCGCGGGCCTGGCCGCGGGTGTTGTTGCGCTCTGCGGGGCGGGCCTGACGCTTCTGGCCCACGCCCGTTTCAGCGATGTGCTCTCACAAGAGTTGGCCCCCGAGGCGCTCGCGCAGACGGAGCAGTTGCTGGTCGTCGCAGGAGTTTTCTTGAGCATCGCGCTCGGACTGACCACGCTCGCGGCCTTGCTGGCGCGTCAGCGTGAGGCCAGTCTCGCCGCGGGTCTGAATGCTGAACTCGAGCGGCTGGCCATGGTCGCGCGCTGCACGCACAACGTCGTCATCATCTGCGACGCCGATCGCCGGATCACCTGGGTCAACGACGCGTACACGCGCATCTCCGGGTTCACGCTGGAGGAGTCCATCGGTCGGCGACCGGGCGCGATTCTTCAGAGCGAACGCAGCGATCGCGCCACCATCCTCCGCATGCGCGAGGAACTCGACGCCGGGCGATCGGTCCGCGTCGAGCTCTCCAACCGCAGCAAGTCCGGGCGCGACTACGTGATGGATATCGACATTCAACCCATCCGCGATGACCGCGGGACCATCACCGGCTTCATCGCCGTCGAGAGCGACATCACCGATCTGATCGAGCAGCGCGACCGTCTCCTGGCCACGCAGGAGCAACTCGAGTCCGCCGCCGCCATCACCGCCACCGGCTGGTGGGAACTTCCCCGCGGCGGCGCGCCCGTTTGGTCGCGCATCGTCCGCAATATCCACGTCGTCCCCGACGACTTCGAGCCCAACCTCGAGAACGCTCTGGACTTCTACCCCGACGCCGCACGCCAGACGATCATCGCCGCTGTCACTCGCTGCTTTGAGCTGGGCGAGAAGTTCGACCTCGAACTCCGCTTCCGTACCTTCACCGGCGAGGAACGATGGGTCCGCACCTCGGGCCGACCCTGCATCGCCAACGGCGTCGTCACGCGAATCGTCGGCGCGTTCCAGGATGTCACCACGCAGATCAAGGTCATGGAGGCCATGGAGACCGAACGCCAGCGACTGGCCGGGATCATCGAGGCCACCAACGTCGGTACCTGGGAGTGGAACTTTCTGACCGGCGACGCACTGATCAATCCGCGCTACGCAGAGATGCTCGGATACTCCATGGCCGAACTCATGCCCTTCAGCTACGAGTCCTGGAAGGCCAGGTTGCACCCCGATGACCGCGATCGCGCCGAGAAGGAGGTCGGCGCTCATGTCTCGGGCAGCGTGCCGTTCCTCGACTCCCGTTTCCGCATGCGACACGCCAGCGGGTCATGGGTCTGGGTCCACTCCCGCGGCCGCGTCGTCCGCAGACGGTCCGACAACATGCCCGAGATGATCTACGGCACGCACACCGACATCACGGAGCAGCAGGCGATCAACGAGGAACTCCGATTGGCCCGCATCACCGCCGAGAACGCCCTGCGAGAGAGCGAGGTCCTCCGGTCCACGCTCGATAAGCACGCCATCTTCTCCGTCGCCGATGCCAGAGGCCGCATCGTTGACATTAATGACGCGTTCTGCTCCATCAGCGGCTACACCCGTGAGGAGCTCCTCGGGAAGGACCACCGGATCCTCAACTCGGGCAACCATCCGAAGAGTTTCTGGGTCGAAGTCTGGAAGGCCCTCATGAGCGGCTCGGCCTGGCGCGGCGAAGTCTGCAACCGCGCCAAGGACGGCTCGATCTACTGGGTCGACAGCATCATCGCCCCCTTCCGAGGGCAGGATGGACGCATCGAGAAGTTCGTGTCCATCCGCACCGACATCACCGAACGCAAGCGCGTCTCCATGGCGCTCGTCGAGGCCCAGCGCGCCGCCGAGGCCGCCACGCGCGCAAAGAGCGAGTTCCTGGCCAACATGAGCCACGAAATCCGCACCCCGATGACCGCGATCCTGGGGTACGCCGACCTGATAGGGGACTGCGCGGACCCCGCCGAGCGACAGGACCACATCCGAACCATCCGCCGAAATGGCGAGCACCTGCTGACGATCATCAACGATATCCTCGACCTGTCCAAGATCGAGGCCGGTCGAATGGACGTCGAGAGGATTTCGCTCTCGCCCGTCGGCGTCGTACAGGAGGTCATCGCGCTCATGCGCGTCAAGGCCGACGCCAAGGGCCTGGCGCTCAACGCCACGTTCGCCCAGGGCGTTCCCGAACGCATCGTCAGCGACCCCTTCCGGCTCAAGCAGATCCTCGTCAACCTTGTCGGCAACGCGCTGAAGTTCACCGAGGTCGGTTCCGTCACCATCAACGTCTCTCTCCCCCCCGCCCAGGGCGACAGCCGCCCGCTGCTCATCGAGGTCCGCGACACCGGCATCGGCTTGTCGCCCGAACAGATCGCGCGACTCTTCGGCGCCTTCAGTCAGGCCGACGCGTCCACCACCCGTCGTTTCGGCGGCACCGGCCTGGGCCTGCGCATCTGCCGCAGCCTCGCCGAACTCATGGGTGGAACCATCGCCGTCCGCAGCACGCCCGGGCAGGGCAGCGTCTTTGCCGTCAGCATCCAGACCGGCTCGCTCGATGGCATCGCCCCCATCGACGCCCTCGCCCTCGACGCAACGGTCGAGCACGTCGACGCCGTCGTTCCGATCATCTCACCCGGCGAAAAGCCCCTTCAGGGCGTACGAATCTTCCTGGCAGAGGACGGTCCGGACAATCAGCGGCTGATCTCCTTCCACCTCCGCAAGGCCGGCGCCGAGGTCCGCGTCTTTGACCACGGCGCACTGGCACTCGGCGCCATGACCGCCGACGGCTCGCTCGACGGGCCGCTCCTGAGCACCCCGCCCTGCGACATGCTCCTGAGCGACATGCAAATGCCCGAGATGGACGGCTACACCCTCGCCCGCACGCTCCGCGATCGCGGCTGGACACGCCCCATCGTCGCCCTGACCGCCAACGCCATGGAGGGCGACGCCGAGCGCTGCATCGACGCCGGCTGCGACCGCTTCGCCACCAAGCCCATCGACCGCGCAGCGCTCATCGACGTCTGCCTCCAGGCCATCCGCGCCCACGCCAACCAGATCAATCAAGCCGATACCGATCGCGCCCGCGCCGCCTGAGCCTCAACGTTCCAAGTCCACCGCCCCCCGCCGAGCACCCGCGAGCGTCAGAGCGCCTCGCTCTCGATGCTCGCCTTCTCGCCCTTGAGTTTCTTCTCGACGTACTTCTTGATCCACGTCTCGAAGCTCTTGCCCGCCGCGGTGTCCTTGCCGAACTCCACCTTGCGGATCCGGCTGTACGCGATGGTGACCTTCTCGTCGCTGGTCGGCGTCATCAGCCGAACCGTGCTCTGCCCCAGCGTCGCCCCCGTGCGCCGATCGAAGATGTACCCCGCGATCACGCTCGAATCATCCAGCGTCAGCGTGCAATCCCCGCGGAAGTCGAACGCCTTCTCCAGCACCTCCATCCGCGTCTGATCGTCGGCCAACTCCGCCGACCACCCAGCCAGCGTCGCCGGCTGGGCGTGAACCTGATTCGCGGCGTCGTGCCCGGCTTCTGCTCCGGTCATGGATTGATCTCTTTCGTGTTCGTCGGGTCAGGGAAAGTCAGCGGTCAGAGACAAACCGACAGTCGGTTTGTTTGCGCCCAACGCGCTCAGGTTCCAAATCGCAGCCGCTGCCCCGTCTCAGGATCCAGCAGCGTCCACTTCTGCTCCCGGCAGACCCGCGTCAGCACCGGAAACGCAAAATCGTCATCTGTCATCGTCACCATGATCTGCCGAACCGGCCCCCCGTCGGCCAGAACCTCCAGCACCATCCCCGGCCCGTACAGCACCATCGACCCCAGCGCGTTGAGCCCCTCGATCCCGTCCGACCCGGTGTTGTAGCGGTCCAGAACCGTGCGAACCTCCGCCAGCGTGCCGATCGCCGGCATGCCCTCCTCGGCGTGCGACGGATCGACGCTCTTCATGATCACGATGTGGCGAGTGCGCGGCACGGCAGGCGGATCATTGGTCGCACCAACCGGCCGAAGCAACGCCGCCTCAAAAGTTGATCGCCAGTCTGTTTGTGTTCTGGTCGGAGGCCCACTACATGTAGAGCAACCTGTCGCTTCGATCCGCGAGGGGTTGATTCCCCACGAGCACTGGGCGATACTGGACAACCGGGCTTTCCATGAAGCCGAGCGATGGTCGGCGCAGCAGTGCGCGCGCCGATGCAGGAATCGACCGTATGGACATCCGGGCCGGCGCTCGCGATGCGGGCGTCGGCGCGACAGGAGGTTGCCCCACACATGCGATTGGCCAAACTGACACTCTTCGGCTTCAAGTCCTTCGCCGACAAGACCGAGATCACCTTCGACGAGGCGATCACGGGCATTGTCGGTCCCAACGGCTGCGGCAAGAGCAACGTCGTCGACGCCGTCAAGTGGGTGCTGGGCGAGCGATCCAGCAAGAGCCTGCGCGGGCAGGAGATGATCGACGTGATCTTCGCCGGCAGCGCGGGGCGAGCGCCGATGAACATGGCCAGCGTCGCGCTGACGTTCGACAACCCCGAGCTCGCGCCGGAGGTGCTGGCGGCGCGCGAGGCGTCGATGCGACAGGCGCAGCTGCTCCAGCAGGGCGAGAACGCCGAGGGCGGCGAGTCGGCCGGTGCGCCGGCTGAGGCGGTGGACCCGAACGCGCCCGGGATGATCGACGCGCGCGTGCGCGCCCGGCGTGCGCTGCCGGTGGACTCAGCGCAGGTGGAGATCGAGCGTCGGCTGTATCGCGACGGGAGCAGCGAGTACCTGATCAACTCGCGCAAGGCCCGGCTCAAGGACATCCGCGACCTGTTCCTGGACACGGGCGTGGGCGCAGATGCGTACTCGATCATCGAGCAGGGCAAGGTCGACGCGATGCTGCTGGCCTCGCCGATGGAACGCCGAACGGTCTTTGAGGAAGCGGCGGGTGTCGCTAAGTTCCGCCTGCGCAAGGCCGAGGCAGAGCGGAAGCTCGAGCGCACGGACCAGAACCTCGTCCGTGCCCGAGAGCAACTCGACAGCACCGAGCGCCGCCTGCGCATCGTCAAGGGCCAGGCGCAGAAGGCCCGGCAGTTCAAGGTTCTCGACGAGGAACTCCGCGCCCTGCGGCTGAGCGTGGCGCTCGATGCGCACCAGGATCTTCGGCGACGGCTGGAGGGCCTGACCAGCAGGCTGACGGACCTTGATCAGCAGCGGAACGAGGCCCGCGAAAATCTGACGCAGATCGAGGCGGCCAAACAGGAAGCGGAACTGGCGCGCCACGAGAGCGCCGACGCGCTCCGCGCGGCTCAGTTGCTGCTCCAGCAAGCCCGCCATGACGACGCGCAGGCCCGCCAGCGCGAGCGCAGCAGCGAGCAGGCCAGCGAGGGGCTGCGCCGGCAACTGGCGCAGGACGAGCAGAACCTTGTGGACCTCGAGGCTCGCGTGGGCGAACTGGGCGAGTCGGAGAAGGCCGCGGGCGAGCAGATCGCGGCCTTCAGCGAGCAACTGGCCGACGCCGAGCGTCGGCTGAGCGAACTGGGCCAGCAGCGCTCGGCCATCAGCGAGCAGATGGCCCAGGCGCGGGGCGAACTCAACCAGAAGCGCTCCGCTGCGGCGAGCATCGACCGCGAGCGTGCGGCCATCACGGCGGCGGTGGATCAGGACCAGCGCCGCGCCAGCGTGATCGCCGACCAGTTGGGTCGGCTGGGCGTCAAGGCGACGGGCAATCAGAGCGAGCGGGCGCGGATCGCCCAGCAGCGCACGGAACTGGGCGAGTCGGTCGTTGCGCGCCGTCAGCGAGCCAGCGACCTGACGGGTCAGAGCCAGAGCCTCAGCGAGCGATCGGGCACGCTGGCGACGGATCGTCGCGCACGGGCCGAGGCGCTGGCGGAACTGGACCAGCGTTCGGCACGGCTCGATGCGCGTCGCGGGACGCTGGCGGAGATGGTCGCGGGGCGCGTGGGCATGGGCCGCGCGGTGAGGGATGTGCTGGAGAAAAACGCCGCGGGCGAGGGCTTTGCGGGTGTTGCGGGTGTGCTGGCGGACCTGATCGACGCGGATCTGAACGCCGCGTCGGCGGTCGAGGCGGCGCTGGGGCCGGCGCTGCAGGCGCTGGTGGTCGAGTCGCTGAGCGGCGTGCCTGCGAGCGCGGAACTTGCGAGCCTGAGCGGACGTGTGACGTTCGTGGCGGTCAAGGGAGTGGGGGGAGTGGGCGGCGCGGGGGGCGAGCAATGTATCGCGCGGGCCGGAACGGAGCACGTGCTGTGCGTGCGCGACCTGGTGCGCGAGCGAGCCGGCGGGACGGGCGCGATGGGCGCGATCGATGGCGGCATCGGCGCGCTGCTGGATCGGCTCCTGGGGCGCACATATCTGGTCGGCGATCTTGACGGCGCGATGCTGCTCTCGGCAACGAGCGAGATGAGCGGCGCGCGGTTCGTCACGCGCGACGGCGTGGTGATCGAGCACGACGGGCGCGTCGTCGCCGGGCCCATGACCGGCACGGGCGAGGGCGCGACCGGCGACGCGGGCGGATTCCTGCAGCGGCGGAACGAACTGGAGAGCCTCGCGGCGGAACTGACGCAGGTCGTCTCGCAGCGCGACAGCGAGCGGGCGAGTCTGCAGGCCCTCGACGCCGAGGCCTCGGGCATCGCCCAGCAGACGGCGCAGGTGCGCACGGCCCTTGAGGACGAGCGGCGGAAACTGGGGCTCGAGGAATCACGCCTGGAGCAGTTGGGCAACGAGCTCGATCGGCTGGAGCGCGAGCGCGCGGTTCTTGGCGAGGAGATCGAGCAACTCACGGAGCGCTCGCGACAACTCGACAGTGAACGTGCGGAACTGTCGGCAAAGGCCGAGAAACTCGCCCGGCTGTACAGCGAGCAGAGCGAGCAGGCCCGCGAGATGGACGCGCAGATCCAGGGCGTTGTCGCGTCGTACGAGGCGATGGGCGAGGAGGTCACGCGGGCGAAGGTTCAGGCCGGCAGGCTGGGCGAGCAACTCAGCGGCGCGCGGCGCGAGCGCCAGCGGCTGGAGGTCGCCGGCGACGAGTTCCGCCGACGGATCGAGAGCACCCGGCAGCAGATCGCCATGCGGCAATCGTCGCTGGTGGAGCACAACGCGTCGATCGCGCAGGCTCGCCAGGACGCGCAGGAAGCCGGCGAGCGGATCGCAGCGGGGCAGGCTCGCTGCGCCGAACTTCAGAAGCAGAGCGAGGAGCACATCGCGCAGGTCTCATCACTGGGCGAGCGCGTCAACGCGGCGCGCGAGGTCGCTTCGCACCTGGAGCGTGACTGGCACGGGCTGGAGGTCGCAAAGCGCGAGACGGAGATCAAGCGCGAGTCGCTGGAGGAGCGGGCGCAGGAGGAACTGTCGCTCGATCTGGCCTCGCTCGCGGGCGAGTACGACGCGATCATGGCACGGAGCGACGAGGATGAGTTTGAGGTCGCCGAGGCCGGCGAGGGCGATGCGCCCGCAGGTCGGAAGGTTCGGCTGGTGCTCACGCCCTGCACGCAGGAGGCCTTCGCTGGGCGCATCGACGATCTGCGCTCGCAGGTCAAGTCGCTCGGCAACGTGAACCTCGACGCGATCGACGAGGAGGGCCAACTGGCCGGGCGCAACGAGGCGCTGGCGGCGCAGGTCGCGGACCTTGACGGCGCCAAGGAGCAGCTTGTCGAACTCATCGAGCAGTTGAAGGTCGCGTCGCGAGATCGCTTCCGCCAGACGTTCGAGAAGGTCACGGAGCACTTCGCCGGGCAGGACGGGATGTTCCGCAAACTCTTCGGCGGGGGCAAGGCGGAGATCCGGCTCATGCCGGTGACGCGCGACGGGCAGGAGCAGTTCCACAGCGACGGCTCGCCCGTGACCGACTGGCTCGAGAGCGGGATCGAGATCATCGCCAAGCCGCCGGGCAAGGAGCCGCGGAGCATCAGCCAGCTCTCGGGCGGTGAGAAGGCGATGACGGCGGTGGCGCTGCTGATGAGCATCTTCCGCAGCAAGCCGGCGTGCTTCTGCGTGCTGGACGAAGTCGACGCGGCGCTGGACGACGCGAACGTCGACCGATTCTGCCGGGTCGTCGAGCAGTTCACCGATCAGAGCCACTTCATCGTCATCACGCACCACAAGCGCACGATGCACTCGGCGCACCAGTTGTACGGCGTGACGATGCAGGAGCGCGGCGTGTCCAAGCGCGTGAGCGTGAAGATCGATCAGGTCGGCCCGGATGGGAAGATCCGCGAGACGCCGACGGCGGGGTCGAACGGCGACGGGTCGCTGCGCCGCGGGCTCGCGGCGGTGGTTGAGCACACGCGCGGCGGGAGCGTGACGGCGAACTGAGTCGCGCAGCGCGAAGTCAGGAAGACCTCAAAGTTCAAGTCAGGCCGCGCTTCGGGGTCGGTTCAGCGACCGCCGGACTTGCTGGCGGGCTGCGCGGCCGGGCGAGCCGGGGCGGCGGGTTTGTCGTCGCGTTCCTGGCGGTCGAGGTAGCGGGCGATGGCGGCGACGGCGTCCTCTGAGAACTCGACGACCTTGCCGGGCGGTGCGGCGTTGGTGTTGTTGATGATGATGGAGTATGCGACGCGGCGGCCGCCGACGCTGGTGACGTAGCCGCTGAAGGCGCGGACGTTGTTGATGAAGCCGCTCTTGGCGCGAACTTCGCCGGGCAGGCGGTCCTGGAAGCGACGGCGGAGGGTGCCTTCGCCGGGCTTGGGGAGGCTTTCGACGAACATGTCGCGGACGCGTTCGTTCTGATTAAGCGCGACGAGCCAGCGGGCCATGAGCATGGGGCTGACGGTGTTCTCGGCGCTCATGCCCGAGCCGTCGACCATGAGGAGGCTGCCGGAGTCGGTGCCGAGTTTCTCGTTGACCTGCATGCGGACGACGGCGGTGCCGTTGGACCACGAGCCGGGCTGGCCGGTGACTTCGCGGCCGATGCGCTTGAGCAGGGCCTCGGCGTAGAGGTTGTGGCTGTCGACGTTGCAGCGTTCGAGCACGCGCTGGAGCGGCGTGCGGACGACGGCCAGTTGCTTGCTGGGGTTGAAGACTTCGCTCGGCTCGGCGAGGCGGACGACGATGCCGGTGCGCTGAGCGGATGCGATCGCGCCGCCCGGAACGGCGTCGGTGGGGGTGTTCGCGGGGGTGGCGACGCTGTCCAGACCGGCGGCGTGGAGGCGGTCGGCCAGCAGGCGGCCGAAGACCAGCGCGGGGTCGGTCAGCGAGCAGCGGATGGGCTCATCGATGGAGCCGACGAGCGTTCCCGAGAGGGTGAAGCGGTTGAAGCCGGGCTCGCGCTGGACATCCAGGGCGGTCGATGCGCCCTTGCCGGCGCAGCGAGCGGTGACGTTCATTTCGAGCCACGGGGCGTCGGGCGCCTTGCGGACGCTGGGCACGCCCGAGCCGGAGCGGCAGGTGGCAAAGACCTCGATGACGTTGGCGTGGAAGTTCAGGCCGCTGACCTCGGCGCAGTACCAGCGGTGGAGTTGGCCCTTGGGCCAGGTGGGGTGGACGGCCTCGCGGTCGAAGACGCGGTCGTCGATGATGACCTCACGGACCGGCCCGCCGGCGTCGATGATGGGCTGGGCGAGGCGGTCGACGAACTCGTTGGCGGAGACTTTCATTTCGCCCAGCAGTTCGCTGTCGCCGAAGGCGGGGTCGCCCGCGCCGATGACGACGATGCGGTCGCCATCGCGGACGATGCGGGTGCGGAACTCGAAGTCTGGGCCGAGCACAAGCAGGGCGGTGCCGCTGGTCAGGAGCTTGAGGTTGCTGGCGGGGGTGAGCGCCCGGCGTTCGTTCATCGTGCCGAGTTCCTCGCCGGTGGTCGCGTCGTAGATGGCCACGCCGGCGACGGCCGAGCCCAGTTTGGCATCGGCGGCGAGTTTGAGCAGTTCGCGGTCCAGCGGCGCGGCGATGGCGGCACCCGCGGCCAGGAGGAGCGCGGCGGCGCCGAGCAGAACGCGGCGGAGGCCGGCGCGCGGACGGGGCGAGCGATGAGCGATGGGGGCGGTCGACGGGGTCATCGGGAGCGTCCGAGAAAGGGTGCGGTGCCGACGCGAGAGCGTGCCCAGCGGGGCGCGGGCGCATGAAGGCGATGTCACTGTATCGACCGGCGGCGGCGAAGGGCTTCAGCGAGTTTGCATGACTTCTCGGCGTGCGTCCGAGTATGACCGCGGTGGCGACTTCGCCGGGGGATCGGGGAGGGATTCGGACGTGCCCGGGGGCGGCCTGAGGGGGGATCTGGCGCGGTCCGGTGCTTCCCCCGGCGGGAGCGACGGCGAGGCGTTAGGATGGTGTCGATGGGCAACGAATCGGCACAGAACGGAAAGGGATCGGCGGACGCGGGCGTCGCCAGCGGCGACATTCTCATCGTCGATGATCACGAGCAGAACATCGAACTGCTCGAGGCGTATCTGGATGAACTCGGCGGGAGCGTGCGGTCGGCGCGAGACGGGCTCGAGGCGCTGCGGCTGATCGAGGCGCGCAAGCCCCGGCTGATTCTGCTGGACGTGATGATGCCCAAGATGAGCGGCTTCCAGTTGTGCCGAAAGTTGAAGGCTGACGCGGCGACGCGGGACATCCGCGTGATCATGATCACGGCGCTGGGCGAGGAGTCCGACCGGGCGCGGGCGACCGACTGCGGCGCGGACGACTTTCTCACCAAGCCTGTGGCCAAGCCCGACCTGCTCGACCGCGTGCGGCTGATGCTGGCGCGGGGCTGAGAAGCGGGCGGACGGGCGGGCACCAGGAGCGGAGGAAGCATGAACGCGGCGGCGTACAGCGTGCTCGTGCGGAGCGATTCACCCGCGACCATCGACGCGTACATCGCGTGGCTGCGCGATGGGCATGTGCAGGAAGTGGTCGACTGCGGCGCGGTTCACGCGGCGATCGTTCGGCTGGATGAGGATGCGGCGGCGGCGATGGCGTACGCGGTGGAGGTGCGGTACACATTTCCGGATCGAGCGGCGATGGAGGCGTATCTGCGCGATCACGCGCCGCGGCTGCGGGCGATCGGGACGGCGCGCTGGGGCAGCGTCGCGGGGATCGCCTTTGCGCGATCGACCGGCGCGGTGGTGGACACGTTCACGCCGACGAAGCGGTGAGCGTCAGAACCGCAGGTGCGCGGGCTTGGCCTCTGGGGCTCGAACGCCCATGATGGCGCGGATGAGCGTGAGGTCCTCGACGCGGGTGAGTTTGAGGTTCTTCGGATCGCCGAGGACCGTGATGACCGGCTCGCCCAGGCGCTCGATGAGTTGGGCGTCGTCGGTGCTGTCGAGGTTTGCCTGCGCATAGGCCCGGCGGAGAAGCGAGATCTCGAAGACCTGCGGCGTCTGCACCGCGACAAGGTGCGAGCGGTCGATGGTCTGCTCGACGCGGTGCTGCGGCGGGCCGGAGGGCGCGGCGCCGAGGATCGCGGCAAGGGGATCGCGCGCGGTCTGTTCCAGAGGCGCGGGGGCGATGCGCTTGAGCGTGTCGGCGACGGGGATCGCGGGAATCACGGCGGGGTGATGCTCCGCCGCGGCGAGGACGCGCTCGATGACGTCGGCGGGCGTGCAGGGACGGGCCGCGTCGTGAATGGCGACGTGCGTGATCTCCGGGCGGAGGTGCGCCAGTGCGGCCTGCACGGTCTGGTAGCGGTGGTCGCGCCCGCCCGGGACGATGGTGCAGCCGAGCAGGCTCAGACGATCGGCGTGACGCTCCTTGAAGGCCGCCATGGCGTGTTCGTCTGCGGGGCCGGCGACGATGGACTGGACGGTCTGGGCGAGACCCGAGAAGAGTTCAACGGCGCGTTGAAGCACGGGACGCCCGCCGAGATCTTCATCGAGTTTGGAGCGTTGAAGTTCTGCGGCGGGGGTGGCGAAGCGGCGCGAGGCGCCGGCGGCGGCGATGATGACGGCGAGTTTCATTGGCCGAGGGTAGTGATGGATGAGCGGGGCGAGGCACGGGGTCATGATTGGGGTGTTGATGGGGCGAACCGGCGGGACCCCGTAGTGTGCGGCGGCTGACTTTGCCCATTTTGACACAGGGGGCTTTGTTCTGATCGGGAGAACCCGTGCCGAACGATCAACCGATCGATATATGAGGATTGTGTAAGCGCGGTGCTGATTGCCCGAGAACAGGGGCCTTTGCAACAAAACAGCGTGAAGAGGCGTGGATTGGAACGGCTCGGGGGCTAGGCTTTGGATGCCACTTTGAGCGAGACTGTTGACGATCGAACGACAACCGACGATGAATCGTCGGCACGCTCGCCGGTGGAGAGTCTGGAACCCCCCCCAGCGTCGCGAGAGCGACAGGAGATCAAGTATGCGGAATCGAATTGCTTCGTTGGTTGCTGTTGCCGGTGCGGCCCTTGTGGCCTCTGCGGCGATGGCTCAGGTGAACTTCACCGGCTCGTACACGCAGGACTTCAACTCGATCCCCGTGAACCCGGCGGCGGGCACCACGCCGTGGACCCCGAACCCGTTGAGCACCAACACGGGCAGCGCGATCTCGGGCCTGCCGGGTTGGTTCTACTTCATGAATTCGAACCCCGGCACGCCGCCGGTCCCGCGCCTGTCTGACGGCTCCGGCGGCGCCGGCTTCAGCGGTGGCTTGTACGGCTTCGGCGTTGCGGGCAGCAGCGCTCGCGCTCTGGGCACGGTTGGCTCGGGCACGCCCGGCACGCAGAACATCGGCATCATCCTGCAGAACGGCACCGGCTCGACGATCAGCAGCCTGCGCGTTCGCTACACGGGCAAGCAGTGGCGCGCTGAGAACGCGACGACCGACGGCTTCACCTTCTGGTACCGCAGCGGCGCGACCGCTCCGGCTCTGCGTGCGGACTGGACGACGAACACGAACTGGACGGCGTTCGCCACCCTGAACTTCGTCGCGCCGATCGTCGGCTCCGCCTCGCCCGCGGCCATCGACCCGGACACCAACGCGACCGCCCGCGTCTCCTATGACCAGACGATCACGGGTCTGAACATCCCCGCGAACGAGTTCATCACGCTGCGGTGGACCGACCTGAACGACGGCGGCAACGACCTTGGCGTGTCGCTCGACGACGTGCAGATCGACGTCGGCGCGGCCCCGCCCGCCGGCAACGTTTCCATCGGCGGGATCGCGCTGAACGACTTCGCCTTCGGCGTGGTTCCCAGCGACATCACGTACACCTTCAACGGGATCACGAACATCGGCGTGGCCAACGCGACCCCGACGACGATCACCGCCCCGCTGCCCGCGGGCGTGACGCTCGTCTCCACCACGCTGCCCGGCGGCTCCGGCACCGTCAGCGTGGTCGGCAGCGACCTGGTGATCAACCTCGGCACGCTCGCCCCCGCGGCGGTCGTTCCGGCCTTCGACGTCGTGCTCAACGCCGCGGCGGAGTTCCCCGAGGCGACGGGCCTGCGTCTGGCCTTCACCCCCGCCCCGAGCAACCAGGCCGCGACGAACACCTTCGCCGCGGTGCAGACGGTGACCGGCCCCGTTCTGCAGAACGACGCGGTCTTCGGTGCGAGCCGTTCGAGCGTGTTCCAGACGCTGCGGCTGATCCGTGGCGACCTGTCCACGCCCCCGGCCCTGGTCACGGACAACTGGACGAACCTGAGCTTCGCTCAGAGCGTCGAGTTCGACAACAAGGACGGCGTGATCGCCAACCCGGCGGGCAACCTGCTGGCCCTGAACTTCGGCAGCGCGGCTGCGGGCGGCTCGGTGTACGCGTACCCGACGATCAACCGTGCGCCCCGTGGCGGCACGACGCTGGGCTCGTTCATCGCCGACTTCCCCGGTCCGGTCTCGACGGCCAACCGCTTCTTCGTGGGCGCCCCGCCCTACACCGAGACCAGCCCGAGCCTGGCGCTCAGCCGCGGGCAGATCAACGGCCTGTCGGTCTCCCCCAACAACGCTCTGCTGGCCTACACGACCGCCACCGTCGCCGACCCGCTCTCGGGCAACGTCGTTGGCATCCTCGAGTACAGCAACACCGGTGACGGCACCGGCACGATCTCCGACGGCTTCGAGTACCTCGACGGTGGCTCGACGCTGCCGCCCAACACCAGCACCGGCACCGCGTGGCTGGACAACGAGTACCTGCTCGTGGCCGCTCCGTTCAACAGCGCGGGCAACGAGCGCGTCGAGCTGTCGCTCTTCCGCGTTGACGCGACGGTGAACTCGATCTCGAAGATCGACACGCTGGTGATCCCCGCCGGCGGCACGCTGCCGATCATCGGCAACAACGCCTTCACCGACGTTGAGTTCAACCCGAACGTCACCGGCTTTGCTGACAAGATCGTCGTCAGCGTTGGCTCCTTCGGCGGCTCGCCGCAGAGCACCCGGAACTTCGTCTGGGTTCTGCCCAAGCCCGACACCACGCAGTTGCCCGGCGCGATCTTCCAGCCGGCGCTGGCGACGGTGAACGTCTCGACCCCGACGCTCAACACGGCCCGTGAACTGGCCCTGCGCAGCAACGGCACGCTGCTGATCTCGACCTTCGGCGGCCGGGTCGAGGCCCTGCCCGCCACCGGCGATGTCACGACGCAGTTCGTCGCGTCGAACTTCGTCAACTACATCACCCTGCCCACGGGCACGTTCGACGGCTTCAGCGGCCTGGCCGTCGCCTCGGGTGTCGGCGTGGCTCAGCCCTGCAACAGCCCGGCCGATATCGCGAACACCGACGGCGAATTGCCGCCGGACGGCACGATCGACAACGGCGACTTCTCGCTGTTCTTCATCGCGTTCTTCCTCGATGAGAGCGACCCGGCCCGCCTGATCGCGGACATCGCCAACACCGACGGCGAGACCGTGCGTCAGGGCGGTGGCCCGGACTTGGCCGTCGATAACGGCGACTTCACCGCGTTCTTCCAGTACTTCTTCCTCGGCTGCCCCGTCCCCGAGGGCTTCTGATCCTCTGACGCGGCAATCTGCATGATCTCTTCGCGGCCCCGGGCGTTGCCCGGGGCCGCTTTCTTTTGGGTGAACGTCGCATCAAGCGAGCGGTTCCTGCTGGCAGGGTTGGGAAAGTGCGATAGACTCACGTTCGGGTCCGTGCTGGCGATCAATCGCGGCGCATGGGCTGTTTCACGGGAGAGAGATCATGGCCCACAGCCTGTCTGCGTTGCGTGCGCGTCTGTCCGGTTCGTTTCGGCGATCGGTCGTCGCGGCGTCGGCCCTCTGCGGGCTGGCCGCGGCGGTGCCCGCGATGGCCGACACGGCGTTGCCGACCATCGCCTCGCTGAACGCCACCGGCGCGGCGCAGAGCGTGCTGCTGGATACCTCGGGCCTGAGCGGGACCTTCAGCGGGTATGAAGTCCGGGTGTCCTGGGGCGGGTCGATCAACAACGCCTGGTCGAGCGACGCGCGCTTTCGCCTGACCAGCGCGGGGCTGGTGGGCGGGGTTCTGCCCGGCGGAGCGACGGTGTACGCCGACAGCGGCCCTGCGACTGACGCGCTCAGTGATGTTCTGCCCCGGGCGCTGACGTGGAACGGGGTGTTCTCGAGCGCGGGCAACACGTTCGTGTCGGGCTCGCCCTTGCACCTGGTCTTCGGTCAGGGCGTGCCCGGGACGCAGGCGACGTGGTCTGACGTGCGGATCGCGCTGATCTCGGGCCTGCCCCCCGCGCCGCCGACCAATGACGTGTGCGCCGGCGCGATCGCGGTGCCCTCGGCGGGGCCGTTCCCGTGGCTCTCACCCGCGGCGAACATCGTCACCGCGAGCACTTCGAGCGCGGGCGACCCGGTGCTGTGCAACCCGCTGGCCCGGCGGACGGTGTGGTACACCTTCACGCCCGCGACCAGCGGTGCGTACCTGTTCGAGACCTGTCCCGATGTCGCGCCCGGAGGCACCTCGGGCGACACGATCGTGGGGATCTATACCGCCGCGAGCTGCGCCGGGCCCTTCACGCTGGTGGTGTGCAACGACAGTTCGTGCGGCCAGCGGGCCGTCGCGGGCGCGAGCCTGACGGGCGGGACAACGTACTACGTGGTGCTCGGGCGCATCGGGACCGGCCCGCTGCCGGGAAACGAGACGACGCTCCAGATGCGGGTGCGTCCGCTGATCTCGACGTCAGCGGTCTTCGAGACCGAGCCCAATGACACGCGGGCGCAGGTCAACACCATCGCGCTGGTGCCGGGCGGCAGCATCGCGGGTCTGACCACCGGCAGCACGAGCACGCCGGGGCTCTCGTCGATCGACTTCTTCCGCCTTGGGCTTCCCGCCGCGTCGGGCATCACGCGCTGGCGGTTGACGCTCGAGTCCCTCACGCCCAGCCAGACCATGGCCCTGCGCGGGCTGAATCAGAACTCCTCGCCGAGCGGCGGCGTGGTCGGCACGTCCAGCATCATCGCGCAGCGCTCGGGCACGCTCACCAGCCCGTCGAACTTTCTGCAGGCCTACACCCTGGGCAATCAGGCGCGCGAGATCATCCTGAGCGTTTCGGGCAGCGCGGCAACGAGCCAGTCGTACGCCATCACGCTGAGCCAGCCGGAGAGCGTCACGCCCGACCGCGTGCCCGGCGAGTTCCGCCCCGGCCCGATCACCATCTCCAGCGTGGGCCAGACCGGCCCGAACCAGACCGACACGGACCTGTGGGTCTACGACGCGGCGACGCTGACGCCGATCGCGGGCTTTGGCAATGACGACCGGCGGACGCCGGGCGATCTTGGCTCGAGCCTGACGCGCACCTTCGCGGCCGGGCGGTACGTTCTGGCCATCAGCGATGCCGACCTGGCCAACAACCAGGCCAGCCCGGCGGACGACGGCTGGCTCGGCGGCGGGATCCTCGAGTTCCCCGGCGTGGTGCTGTGCGGGTCGGACGCGACGATGCGGAACGTGTCGCTGGTCTTTGTCGATGCGAGCGTTCAGCGGGCCGTGGGTGTGTTCAAGGATTGCGCGTTCGACGTGCGGTTCCTGGAGTTTGTCGTCGCCTTCGCGGCGTGCTCGCCCGCGGATATCGCCAACACCGACGGCGATCCGCAGCCCGATCGGGCGATCGATAACGGGGACTTCGGGCTGTTCTTCTCGGCGTTCTTCCTGCCAGAGTCCGACCCGCAGCGGCTGGTCGCGGATATCGCCAACACCGACGGCGAGACAATTCTCGTCGGCGGCGGGCCGGACGGGTCGATCGATAACGGCGACTTCTCCGCGTTCTTTGCGCTGTTCTTCGAGGGTTGCCCGGTCGGCTGATCGCCCGGGCGATCGATGGATGCCCAGTGTGCCTGTGGGTGCGCTCGCGCGATGCGCAACTGTCCCACGCTGCGCGCGAGCGGTGCAACGATTGCTCATGGAAGCCATCAGCGTCCTTGACATCTTCAAGATCGGCGTCGGGCCGAGTTCTTCGCACACGATGGGGCCTTGGCGCGCGGCACAGCGGTTCCTTGATCACCTTGCGACACTGGGCCTGCTGGAGCGCTGCGTGCGCGTGCGCACGGACCTGTTCGGCTCGCTGGCCAAGACCGGACGCGGGCACGCGACGGACATGGCGGTGATCCTGGGCCTCAGCGGCGAGGACCCGGTCTCGTGCGAGGTCGAGGGGCTCATGGCCCGCGTGGACGCGATCAAGGCCAGCGGCAGGCTGCTGCTGCGGGGCCAGATCGAGACGGAGTTCGACAGCGACGCGGACCTGGTGTTCAACTTCGACAAGGTCCTGCCGTATCACGCCAACGGCATCCGCTTCACGGCGTTGCTGGACGACGGCCGGCGGATCGCGCAGACGTACTACAGCGTGGGCGGCGGGTTTGTGGTGCAGGAGGGCGAGAAGCCGACGGGTGCGCGGGCGGTGAGCCTGCCGTTCCCGATCGAGGTCGCCGAGGACATTCTCACGCACTGCCGGGCGCGCGGGCTGGATGTCCCGGACCTTGTCTGGGCCAACGAGCAGCGCTGGCGCAGCGACGACGAGACGCGCGCGGGGCTCTGGAAGATCTGGCGCGTGATGCAGGAGTGCATGCACCGCGGCTGCCACACCGACGGGATTCTCCCCGGCGGGCTGGAGGTCACGCGGCGGGCGCGCGGGATCCACGACAAACTCATCGCCGACGACGCAACTCCCGAAACGCGCCGGAACATCAAGGCATGGATCGACGCGATCAAGTGCTCCGGGCGACGGTTTGACCAGGTGCTGCGATGGGTCAGCGCGTTCGCGCTGGCGGTCAACGAGGAGAACGCGGCGTATGGGCGCGTGGTGACGGCGCCGACCAACGGCGCGGCGGGGGTGATCCCCGCAGTGATGCTGTACACCTGGTGCTTCACGCCCTGCGATGAGGACAAGATCATCCAGTTCATGCTCACCGCAGGGCAGGTGGGCATTCTGTTCAAGAAAGGCGCGACGATCAGCGCCGCGATGGGCGGGTGTCAGGCGGAGATCGGGGTCAGCAGCGCGATGGCCGCGGCGGGGCTGACGCAGGTGCTGGGCGGGAGCGTGGGGCAGGTGCTGATGGCGGCGGAGATCGCGATGGAGCACCACCTGGGCATGACGTGCGATCCGATCGGCGGGCTGGTGCAGGTGCCGTGCATCGAGCGGAACACGATGGGCGCGATGAAGGCGATCCTCGCCGCGAGCATCGCCATGGACAGCGACCCGAGCAAGGCCCGCGTGAGTCTTGACGGCGTGATCCGCACGATGTGGGCCACCGCTCAGGACATGCAGGCCAAGTACAAAGAAACCAGCGAGGGCGGGCTGGCGGTGAACGTGAGCGTGGGGATTATCGAGTGCTGAATGCGCTGGGGAGGTCGGCACGCCCGTGCCGAGTCTTGGGTAGGTCGGCACTCCGTGCCGACATCTTCGGGCCGGGGCGACGGACGAGGATCACGCCGGCTTGATCAGGAACAGCTTCTGCCCGTACTCCACGGCCTGGCCCGACTGCACGAGCACGCGCTCGATCGTGCCGCTGGTCTCGGCCTTGATCTCGTTGAAGACCTTCATGGCCTCGATGAGGCAGACAGTCGTGTCGGCGCTGACGGCCTGGCCGACTTTCACGAACGCCGGGCTGTCGGGGTTGGGCGAGGAGTAGAACGTGCCGACCATCGGCGAGGTGATGGCCTTGAGGCCGGCGTCACTCGCGGCGGCGGCCGCAGCGGCGGTGGGGGCGGCGGCCGGAGCGGCCGCGGG
>VYLX01000041.1_pt1 | contig 28698 bp, 25 predicted proteins | sample 5114181 | NCBI WGS metagenome assembly VYLX01 (sample SAMN12291812, study PRJNA351875) | freshwater metagenome | isolation source: freshwater lake | place: USA: Michigan, Sherman Lake | collected 2011-08-08
GTCATTGACCAGGGAATAAAGGGTTTGCCGTTTAATCCTGTAGTGCTTGACCCACTACGAATGACTAAGCTTTCAGACTTTTAAGTAAGTTTGAGTAAGTTTAGTTGAGCGGTAGTAAAAGATACAAATTACTCACCCTTGCAGACCAAAAATTATGACGAATACCAGTAACCCGCTGCTTGCCGGTCAAGGATTACCGGCTTTTGACCAAATCCAACCCGGCCTGATTGTCCCTGGGATGACGCAACTTTTGCAGGAACTGGCCAGAGAATTAACCGATCTAGAAGCGCAGATTATCCCCACCTGGGAAAAATTAGTCGAACCCCTCACCCGGATCGAAGAACGTTTAAGCTGGAGTTGGGGGGTTATCGGTCATCTGATGGGGGTAAAAAATAGCCCAGAATTGCGTCAAGCTTACGAAACCGTACAACCGCAGGTAGTCGAGTTTATTAGCCGTTTAAGCCAAAGTAAACCCATTTATGAGGCATTTTTGTCCCTGCGTCAAGGGGAAAGCTGGGGGCAATTAGACGAGGCACAACAGCGCATTGTCGAAGCATCCCTGCGGGATGCCCAATTAGCCGGGGTGGGATTAGCAGGAGAGAAAAAAGACAGATTTAACGCGATTCAACTGGAATTAGCGGAAATCACCACGAAATTTTCTAATAACCTCCTCGATGCCACCAAAGCTTTTAAACTGAAACTAACAACCCCAGAAGATATCGCCGGTTTACCCCCTAGTCTCCTTAGTTTAGCGGCCCAAACCGCCCGCGCCCAAGGGGAAACTAACGCCAGCACCGAAACTGGCCCCTGGGTGATTAGCCTCGATTTTCCCAGTTATTTCCCCTTTATGAAGTACAGCGATAATCGGGAATTGCGCGAAAAACTCTATAAAGCCTACGTTAGTCGGGCCGATCTGGGAGAATTGGATAATAATCCCTTAATCGATCGCATTTTGCAACTTCGTCAGGAACAGGCTCATCTTCTAGGTTATAGTACCTACGCCGAGGTCAGTCTTGCCCGGAAAATGGCCAATTCTGTGGATGAAATCGAGAAATTGCTTGACAATTTGCGCCAAGTAAGCTACGAAGCGGCAAAAGAGGATTTAGAGGCCTTAAAAACTTTTGCGGAAACCGACGATCTCAAGCATTGGGATATAGCCTATTGGTCAGAAAAACAGCGTCAGGCCAAGTTTAACTTTAGTGCCGAGGAATTACGCCCCTATTTCCCCCTACCACGGGTTTTAGAAGGCATATTTAGCCTCGCTAAACGGATTTTTGGGGTAGAAATTATCGCCGCTGACGGTAAAGCACCTATCTGGCATCCCGATGTGCGTTATTTCCAGATTAACGACGAAAAGGGCGAAAAAATCGCCTATTTCTACCTCGATGCCTACAGTCGTCCCGCCGAAAAACGCGGCGGCGCTTGGATGGATGTCTGTATCGGTCGGGCCAAAACCAGTGCCGAGGTGCGTTTACCTGTGGCTTATTTAATCTGCAATCAAACGCCTCCAGTAGATGGAAAACCCAGTTTAATGACCTTTGAGGAGGTAACTACCCTCTTTCACGAATTTGGCCACGGTTTACAGCATATGTTAACCACTGTGGATTATTCCGGCGCGGCGGGTATTAATAACGTTGAGTGGGACGCAGTGGAATTGCCCAGTCAATTTATGGAAAATTGGTGTTATGATCGCCCTACTTTAATGAGTATGGCCAAACACTACGAAACTGGCGAAACTCTCCCCGAACATTACTACCAAAAACTGCTCCTAACTAAGAATTATATGAGTGGTTCGGCCATGTTGCGTCAGTTACATTTGTCTCTAGTAGATTTGGAATTACACCATCGTTATCAACCGAATGGCAGCGAAACTCCTAAACAAGTCAGACAGCGTTTAGCAGCGACGACGACGATAATTCCTCCTCTACCGGAAGATGCTTTCTTATGTTCTTTTGGACATATTTTCGCCGGCGGTTATGCGGCGGGTTACTATAGTTATAAATGGGCAGAAGTCCTCAGCGCCGATGCTTTTGCCGCTTTCGAGGAAGTGGGATTAGATAACGAAGAAGCAGTGAAAGCGATCGGTCGCCGTTTTCGCGATACTGTCTTAGCTATGGGGGGAAGTTCCCATCCTATGAATGTTTTTAAAGCTTTCCGCGGTCGCGAACCCAGTACCGAGCCTCTCCTCCGTCATAGCGGATTATAAAAGTAGCCAAAAACTTTTCTTTGTGGTGCGTTACGGCGATATTTAGCTCTTGATTTTTTCCCTAAAAACAAGGGATTGCCTGACGCACCCTACTTGACTATATTGTGATAACATATCGGAAAAAAAAGTTAAGGAGTAAACTTTAATGAGTATCGCATTTTTTCAAGATCTGATCGAATCGGTAGAGAGTCTATCCATTGAAGACCAAGATTATTTGTTTGAGCTAATTCGTAAAAGACGCATTGAGAAACGCCGTGAGGAGATGGCTAAAAATGGCGAAGAAACCTTAAAGTCTTTAGCAATGGGAACAGCAAAAAAAGGCAGTGCTGAAGAGATAATGGCTTATTTGTTAGAGGATGAAGAAGAATGAAATTAGTTGCTGACAAAAGCTTTAAAAGAGCTTTTCAACGCTTAATCAGCAAAAATCATCAACTACAAAGCAAGGTATCAGAGGTTCTACATTTGTTAGAAGATAATCCCTTCACCCCCTCTTTAAAATCCCATAAGCTTACAGGTAGATTAGAAGGTTATTGGTCATGTTCTGTTAGTTACGATTGCCGTATTATTTTTACTTTTCGTCAAGATACTGATTCAGGAGAAACTTTAATTGTTATAGTTGATATTGGAAAACACGATCAAGTTTACTGATTTATCTCTTTAATTTGTTCTTGCTTATCAATTGTACAATCACAGTGGGATGCCGAAGGCACTGCCTAGCAGATCGCCTACTTTTCTAGCGTGCGTTCCTTGAAATTTTTGGGTCTGAAACCCCTTAACTACCATATATTTTTATGAAGAATTATCTGTACCTTGTAACATTAACTCTTAATTCTTAACAAATTACCATAGATTCTCAACAGAAAAACTGATTATAATAAAGAAAAATGAACAGAAATGCTCGATCGATAGATAACTGATTAATTAAAGTTTTATTACTTTTGATGGCCTAGGATTAAGAGAAGTAAATTTATTCTTGATCGCCCCCTGAAAGCTAGAAGAAATAGTTTTAATAAACAAAGAGTTTTCAACTTGGCAAAAATCCTCTGGGGGTAATACACATGGAAGTTCTAACCGAGACAATTAACCCAACTTCGATCGAACGGGAACCGATCCATCTCTATAACCGAATTCAACCGCACGGAGTGCTTTTAGTTCTCAGCGAACCGGAGCTAAAAGTCAGCCAAACTAGCAGTAATAGCCGCAGTTTATTGGGTATTTCTCCGAGGGAAATTATCGGTAAAACCCTAGAGGAAATCTTCGATCCCTTTCAGATCGATCCTCTAAAATCAGCCATAGAAAATAACGATTTTGATGCTATCAATCCCTCCAAAATTTGGGCGCGGGTTAAAGGGGATGATTTTGCTGTCTTTGATGCTATTTTCCACCGCAACGCCGAACAAATGCTGATTTTAGAGTTAGAACCAGCTATTTCCTATGAAAACATTCCTTTCCTGAGATTCTATCACCTAGCCAAAACTTCGATCGATAAACTTGAAGCCACCCGTAGCCTAAAAGATTTCTGTAATATCATCGTTAAAGAAGTGCGAAAAATGACAGGATTCGATCGAGTTATGTTATACAAATTCGACGAAGAAGATAACGGTGATGTGATAGCAGAAGACAAAATAGAGCAACTAGAACCCTATCTCGGTTTACGTTATCCCGCTTCCGATATCCCTCTCCCGGCACGAAATTTATTAACTGCTAATTGGATTCGACAGATTCCCGATGCCACCTCTGAACCCGTCGATCTAGTGCCTATTCTTCATCCCGAAACCCAACAACCCTTAAATTTAATCCTGTCCAGTCTTAGAAGTGCTTCTCCCTGTCATTTAGAATACCTGCATAACATGGGAGTGGGAGCATCTCTAACCATTTCTCTGATTGAAAATAAACGTCTCTGGGGTATTATTGCCTGTCATCACCGCACCCCCAAATATGTACCCTACGAACTCCGTAAAGCTTGTGAATTTTTGGGACGAGTAATCTTTTCGGAAATATCGGCACGGGAAGAAACCGAGGATTATGACTATCGAGTGAAATTAAACTTTGTGCAGTCGCAATTAATCGATTATATGGCTAAAGCTAATAACTTTATTGATGGATTAATTGCCCATAAACCGAATCTGCTCGATCTAACTAAAGCTACAGGAGCCGCTATTTGTTTAGGCGGCAATTATACCTTAATTGGAGTAACACCGAGCGAAGAAGAACTAAATTATCTGATTACTTGGCTAGAAAAAAACGTCCTTGAAGATGTTTACTATACCAATTCCTTACCGCGAATTTATGCCGATGCGGGTAAGTTTAAAGACATTGCCAGTGGCCTACTAGCAATTCCCATTTCTAAACGTAATTATCTCCTCTGGTTTCGTCCGGAAGTAATTCAAACCGTGAACTGGGGTGGTGATCCGGGTAAAGCGATCGAAACGACTGCCATAGATGGTGATATTCGTCTCTGTCCGCGTAAATCTTTCTCCCTCTGGAAAGAAACCGTTCGCCTCAAATCTTTACCCTGGAAAGCAGTAGAAATTAACGCGGCACTAGAATTACGAAAAGCGATCGTCAATATCATCTTAAAACAAGCCGATGAATTGGCCCGTTTAGCGCGGGATTTGGAACTATCGAACGCCGAATTAAAAAAATTCGCCTACGTCGCTTCCCACGATTTACAGGAACCCCTCAATCAAGTCGCCAACTATGTGCAGTTGCTAGAAATGCGCTACACCGAAGAACTGGACGAAGATGCTAAAGAATTTATTACTTTTGCCGTCGAAGGTGTCAGTTTGATGCAAACATTAATAGATGATGTGCTGGCTTACTCGAAAGTGGATATGCAGGCGGTAGAGTTTAATACCATCGATGCTAATCTGGCACTGGAAAAAGCTCTCGCTAACCTGAAAGGAAGAATTCAGGAAAGTCAAGCTATGATCACCGTTGATCCTTTGCCAATTGTCATGGCAGATAAAACCCAGTTAATGCAATTGTTCCAAAATCTCATCGGTAATGCGATTAAATTCCGAGGAAAAGCAACTCCCACTATTCATATTGCTGCCCAACGTCAAGAAGAGGAATGGCTGTTCTCTGTCACCGATAATGGAATTGGTATCGATCCCCGATTTTCCGAACGCATTTTCGTGATTTTCCAACGACTGCACACCCGCGACGAGTACCCCGGCACAGGTATGGGTTTAGCGATTTGTAAGAAAATTATCGAGTGTCATCGCGGACGAATTTGGGTAGAATCCCAATTAGGTAAAGGAGCGGTTTTCTGTTTTACAATTCCCCTAGGAGGTGACGAGCGTGAGCGCTGGCGAGGACGTGCCACACAAAATTATCTTATTAGTGGAGGACAGCAAGGCTGATATTCGCCTCATTCAAGAGGCATTAAAAACTAGCACCGTCCCGCACGAATTAGTTATCGTTAGGGATGGTGTCAGCGCTATGGATTATCTGCGTCGAGAAGGGGAGTATCTCGATTCTCCCCGTCCTAATCTTATTCTTCTCGATCTGAATTTACCAAGAAAAGACGGACGGGAGGTATTAGCGGAAATAAAAAACGATCCCAGTTTAAAAAGAATTCCTGTGGTGGTTTTAACCACTTCTCGCAACGAGGAGGATATTTTTTATAGCTATGAACTGCACGTTAATTGTTATATAACCAAGTCACGCAATCTCAAAGATTTGTTCAAAATTGTCAAAAATATCGAGGCTTTTTGGTTAGAAACCGCTACTTTACCCGGGGAGTGAATCATTATCAGTTATCAGTTATCAGTTATCAGTTATCAGGTTTGAGTTATCAGTTAGTAGTTATCAGTTAATAGTAAGCTAAGACGCATCTTAACCGCCTATCCTTAGATTAGCTCAATCTCCCCTAATCCCTTTACTGTTGCCTCTTGCAAGAGTGCCTCTTGCCTCATCTCAATAAGTAATTTAAATGATTAATGGCTTATCAAGTGGCAAGTTCGGAGCTTTCTTTTCACTGATTACTGATTACTGATTACTGATTACTGATTACTGATTACTGATTACTGATTACTGATTACTGATTACTGGTTACTGATTACTGTTTACTGATCACTGAAAAATCTTCCCACTCCCTAACTTCCCAAATCTCTTTAACTCTTGATTAAAAAATGGGACTCTCGCAGGATATAAAAGTTCTTTTAATCGAGGATAATTTAGCCGAAGCTCGATTATTAAAGGAAATTCTTAAGGGTAATGAAAAAAAAGAATTTCATCTGGTTAATGTCTCAAGATTATCCGAGGCGATTTCTCTGTTACAACAAACAAATTTTGATGTAATTTTATTAGATCTAACTTTACCAGATAGTCAGGGTTTGGAATCCTTAGCTCCCCTTTTAATTACGGCTCCGAAATTGCCGATCGTGGTTTTAACTAATACTAATGATGATAATTTAGCTTTGGCAGCACTGCGTCAGGGAGCGCAGGATTATTTAATTAAAAGAGAAGTAAGTTTAGAAATTTTAACTCGATCGCTATGTTATGCGATCGAGCGAAAACAGATGGAGGAAGCTTTACGAGAATCGAACGAAGCTTTAAAAATGAGCGTGATTGAACGTACTAATCAACTGGAAAAAGCTCAGGAATTAAATCAGTTAAGAACCGAATTTGTTTCCATGTTATCCCACGATTTTCGCAATCCTTTAAATAAAATTTTACTCTCGGCTGGATTATTAGAAGAAAGTCGCGATCGGTTGACAAAAGATCAGCAAGTTAGCTATTTTCGCATGATTCGATCGGCCATTAAAGACATGGATCAATTGCTCACAGAAGTGTTATTAATTGGCCGGGCCGATTCCGGGAGATTATACTGTCAATTTGATCTGGTGGATTTACTGGATTATTGTCAGAAATTAGTAGAATCTTTTACTGTTAAGCCGGAGCCGCAATTAGCAATTATTTTCCAAGTTGAAGGCAGCTTAGAAAGAGGACTTTGGGATATAAATTTAATTAAACATATCTTGACAAATTTACTGGGAAATGCTCTCAAATATTCACCCCAAGGCAACCCCGTAGAATTTAAGATTATTGTTGAATCCGAGCAGGTAGTCTTTAAAATTGTCGATCGAGGGATTGGTATTCCCAGCAAAGATAAAGAAAATTTATTTAAACCTTTTTATCGCGGTAGCAATGTCGATAATATTCAAGGAACGGGATTAGGATTAGCCATTGTCGGACGCTGTGTGGAAGCGCACAAAGGACAAATTTACCTGGAAAGTGAGGAAGGAAAAGGCACAAAGATCACGGTGATTTTACCGATTATTACCGACATTGAACACCTAAATTGAGATGAACAATAGGGTGGGACCACAATTTTTTTTCTGCTGCCCTCGCTGCCTATCTACCTATTTCTTGGATCAAGGGAACGAACGACAAAAATACCGATGGCTTTGTCCACTTTAGTGATATATTTTTCTAGGTCTTTAGCAATGGTAACTTGACCGGCAGGAGAGGCATGAATTAAGCCAATTTTGCCGTCAGGAAAGCGATAAACTAGACCGGTATGGGTGGTATCTAAACCAGCGATATTAGTCACGACACCGATAATATCGCCAGCTTGCAGTTGTGGATAAATATCTTTAATCTTAGCGGTGGGAATATAGGTTAAGGATAAGCTTTCTAATTGCTTTTCTACCTGTTGAATACAATCGTAATTACTTTGAGTTTTTAACTGGGGATATAGAGGGCGATTTTTGCTGATAAAGTTGAGCTTTTTGTCAAGAGTAATTCCACCTAATTTTTGAGTAATATTTTCTAGATTACCTCGTTTTTGGTTGTCATTAATCCAATCGGAAAAGTAATGCAGACGACTACAATAACCGTCGAGAATACCGTGGCGATAACGTTGATTTAAGACCTGCTGACTAAAAGCAGAATACTGATAATTTTTTAAAGCAAAATTGTGACTCAAAGCGAGAACTGTTTCCACAAAGAGGACACAATCAAACTCTTTTAAAGAGATAAATAATTTTTCTGTTGCCGAGCGATCGAGTAATCCTGCTTGATATTTTGCTCCTAAAAATTGAGTGGCGATATTCTGGATTATATCAGCCATGGCTAGGCGATCGAGTTGTTGATTTTGAGCGTACTGTACCAGTTTTTGATAATTAGGATCGCTTACTTCTTGAGCAAGAATAGTTTCCGATCGAGCTATGCTCAAGGGAATTAAAACAGGATTAATTAATAAATAGGGTAAAGTTATCCAATTTAAAAACATTGTCGATCGATTACTGAAAATAATAGAGTTTATCACCGACTAATACAAATCAACTATCGGAGTTATCAACTGTTAAAATCTGCCAGTGTTAGTTATTATTGTTTCATGTATTTTACTATTTATTCTACATAAAATTATTGTCGATATCCTCAAGTTATTTAGGACTTAGGACGTTTAACCCCTCCACTACGTTTAACTTGAAACCCATATAAATAAATTTCAGGTATATTAATTCGACCATCGAGACGACTTTCCACCACACCCAATTGTATTAGATATTGCATAATTTCTTCAGGTTCCTGAACAGGAGGTTGTTTTTCAGGACTCCATTTAGTTGAGCGCACAGCGTCTAAAAAAGTTTCTTTCGGCATAGGAGCTTTTAACCCTTCTAAGTTAGTTTTTAGAGATTCTAACCAAGGATATTCTTCCTGTGCTAATTCTTTAATTCTATCCTCTGAAGTATCCATTAACGCACCCTGGAGATCAGAGGGTTGTAGAAGGTATAGCTCGGTCAGTTGTTCAAAACGTTCTAATCTTTTGGCTGCCGCTAGGTCGAATAATTTTAGAAAAGAGCGAGGAGCAATTCTACCCCCAGTATCCTGAAGATGATTAGGTATCCATCGGTAGGTAATACCTTTTCTAGCATTAGCACCCATATATTTACCGATCATTTTTTCAATTAATTTTTCAAATAATCGGTCATCACTACTAACATTCCATCCTAGTTGAGTTGAGCTTTCCCAAATTAAATTAGGGATAATCTGTAAATAGTCTCTCATTTCTTGAGCCGAATTAGCTAACCGTTTAATCCAGAGTTGATAGAGCCAAGAAGGTCGCCATTCTAGCCGATGGGATTGTAATTTAGAAGCATCAGGAAATCCCAAAAATTCCTCTCTAAATAGGTCGGTACGAAGAAATATTTTTGGTCGAATTCTCTCCCAACGACGAGAGCGATCAAGCCAAAAAGCTAATAATTCTCTAATCGGATTAGCTAGAGCATTATAAGTAGTCAATAACCGATCTAATTCATCATAAGTAATAAATAGCCATTGGTCATAACTAATTAATTGTTCGTCTAATTTGTCAAGAACATAATTTAGATGTTCAAAATTATCTTTAACTAAAATTCTCCATTCTGATAAAAACGATAACCTATTTTGAAGAATACTAGTAATATTTGAGTCCAATTCTTGACCTATAATGCTGGGAATATCAGATTCTTTTTCCTGTAAAATGACACCTAAAATCAATCCTAACCAGAAACTACGCCATTCAAGATTAGTAGCGCTTTGCATTTCTTTTTCTATAATTTCTGGTGTCGGAAATCTTTTTTCAGTTTTGCGAGTGCGACCAAATCCTGCAATCCATATGGTCTGCTTTAAAGGAGCAAGACCTCGAATATTTAAACTATTAACTAAAGCTTCTCGTCCAGAGGGAATGGCTAGTAAACGAAATAATTCTGTTTTACCCACACCCCGACCACCTTGAATTAATAAAATGCTTGGTTCCAATGCCCGTTTATAATCAACCACAGGGAAGAAATTTTTGAGAAATACTTCTTCATTATCACTTTCCTGTTCAGCTGTTGCTTTTCCAGGAGCAATTTCTCTCATTAATTCCAGTAACTTTTTTTTATCGAATTCAGCCATAATTTTTTACCGATTGTTTATAATCACATCACGTCCAAATAATTGACAAAGCTTTTCAGCAATAGTTTGATAAGGAGAATCGGTCATAACTTTTACGAGATTTGCTAATCTCTCTTTTTCTTCTGGAGTTGAGTCACGAGTCAAGAGGGCAATATCTCCCCGCAGACTATTATCGTAAGGGACAACTATCGGGAAAAATGGTGCATCAGTATCATTAGAGTTGGGAACATCTTCAGATTCAGTATAATAGTTTTCTTGGAAAATTGTATAGGCTTTTTCTCGAAACTTTTGTAACTCTATTTCTCGGCCAACTGTTCCTAAAGATGGAGCAAGAGCATGAACTAAAATTAATGGTAAAGGATCCTCAGGGTTAGATGGGGCTAAATGTTGGATGACCTGGGTTAATCCTGCCCAACTTTGTCGAGATTCCGTACCAAAAATAACCACTGCATGAGAAAAATAAGTAATAGCTAAACCACCAATATCATGAAAACCTGCTCTTGCATCCATGAGAATAAAATCCAGTGGTCTGCTTAACTTTGCTATTTCTTCTAGCATTTGTTTTAAAATGCCTTGTAGTTGACCATTGACAAGATTTTGAAAGTCTAAACGAGCCAATTTTTCTAAATAATCTTGATCGACATTTCCTGCTGGTAGCAATTTTAAGATTTCACCTTCATCTCCTAACAAATTTGAGTCATTAATATCTTTTAAACTCAGTCTCCATTTATCTTTTTGAACTTTCTTTTCTAGCAAATAGTCCATGACACCAGAATTAGCGGCAAAATCCTCAGAAAAAATTGTGGCCAGACCGGGAGCTTCTAAATCAAGGTCAACTATAGCGACTCGATGACCATTCCGCGCTAAAGTTAAGGCAGTAGCGGCAATAGTAGTGGTGCGACCAACTCCTCCTTTGAAGGAAAAAAAGGAGACAATAGCTGGTTTATATCCTTTTTCAACTTTTTCAAAATCCCAAGGCAATTGCTGCCCAATTTTATTCTCTGTCCATGCTTGTTTAGCCAGATGACGTTCTAGAATATACCATTTCAAGCTTGCCGATTCATCGAACCAAGGTGCCTGAACTCTTTCATCTATGATAAGATCAATCAGGGCTTTATAAGCATCTCCTTCTCCTTTTTGCCACCAAATATCATGGCCATAGTAATACTCAAGTTTTTCAGACAGGAGTGTAGATAGATGGTTTTCTTCGTTTGATTCTATGTTGTTTTCCTGTTTTAACTCTAGAAATAAGCGAATTTTTCCCTCAACATCACGAATAATAGTCACGGATTTTAGTTTGGCCAAAAGAAAACCAAGACTGGAATCCTGAAAGCATTCCCTTACCCTAGTAAAAGTTTCACTAAAACTAATCATCAGAATCTTAAATATCCTTACTAGAAATATAACCGTTTAGCACTAATCTGGGAATAATATCTCGATAAATTTCTTCAGCACATTCAACGGCCGAGTTAGCCTGATCTTCAGTCCAATATCCAGATTGATAATATCTTCTTTCTGGGTGATTTTGCCCTAGGACAGTTCCCTGAATGCGAGAAACTGGTAACTGTTGCTCTAAACGAGGATAGAGACTTCCTAATCTTTCCCTCGCTTTACCTTCTAATTCCTTGAGATCATGTCCGAATTTTTTAGCCGCTCTTTGATCATTTTTAAAATACTGTTCTACTAAAAGCTTAAAAGCGCATTCTACTACATAACCAGCTAGGTAAATGGCATTGTCCCAACGTTTTTTAGACAGCACAATTTTCGCATCTTGCAAATGTCGGCCTGCTGCACTAGCAAAGGACTGGTTCATAGATGTTTTGAATTAAATAAAAACTTTTTAGCCATCAACCAATTCTAGCACCATAACGAAACTCTAAGAACTTTACTTCATTTTTGATTTTTCAACCTAAACTTGCCAAATTTTCTGAAACCATTGCCTGATTTCCGCACTATCATTAAGCTGTTGACTATCTAAATTACTCCTTAAGACTGCACCGGAGTGCCAGAGTTGCCAGTTCGAGCATTTGTACTAAAATTTCCCCTACTCAGTTTAAATCCAGTGCAGCTTACCTGCTACTGACTTGAAAGTGGGTGTAGGGTGTAGGGTGTGGGGTGTAGGGAAGGAAACCTCTTTCATCTGTGAGGGTGAAAATTTTTTCATCGGGACTGACTCCTAACCCTAACAACAATTTTTGATTTTTACCAGAGGTCTAGCATAAGAACAAAAAGCTGATCTTGATTGAGTTATAGCACTTGCAGATGTCTCATCATCATGTGTTAACAGCGAAATCTCGTCTGAGTTGCTATTTATTACCACTTTTAATTAAAAAAGTCAATAGATTAAATATTAATTTTTGTAAATAAAAGCCTGAGCAGTTACTCAGAAAGCTCTTTACCATCTGTTACAAAATCTGGCAAGATATTTATCGAATTGTGTCAAAACCCAGAGTAAATGCTCATTGGGGTGACATTTTCTGATACAAGACAGAAACATATATATCTAAATACCTTAAACAAAGGGCGATCGTCATCTGATGACGAAAATCCCTTCATACCAGACTCAGCAATCCTAAGGAGAACCATCATATATGTTCACTCACGTCAAGTCCACCATTCGTCACATAGTTCCCGACGCGTTGAATGGTCGATCGCTGGTCAAGGTGGTCTATGTCGTGCTAGAACCTCAGTACCAAAGTGCGCTGAGTAGTGCCGTCAGGGAAATCAACGCTAACAACCCGAAACTAGCGATCGAAATTAGTGGTTATTTAATCGAAGAACTGCGCGATGGGGAAAATTATCGCAATTTTCAAGAGGATATAGCCAAAGCTAATATTTTCATTGCCTCTCTCATCTTTATCGAAGATTTAGCCGATAAAGTTGTGGCCGCTGTCAGTCCCCATCGGGATAAATTAGACGCAGCGATAATCTTTCCCTCCATGCCCCAGGTAATGCGCTTAAATAAATTAGGCAGCTTTTCCATGGCCCAATTGGGACAGTCTAAGAGTGTCATCGCTAACTTTATGAAAAAGCGCAAGGAAAACTCCGGCGCTGGTTTCCAAGATGCGATGTTAAAGTTATTGCGAACCTTACCGCAAGTCCTGAAATACCTCCCCATGGAAAAAGCTCAGGATGCGCGCAACTTTATGTTAAGTTTCCAGTATTGGCTAGGAGGTTCCGCAGAAAATTTAGAGAACTTCCTGTTAATGTTGGCCGATAAGTACGTCTTCGATAACAAGGATGACAGCGTAGTTTACAAAGAACCGGTAGTTTATCCAGATCTCGGTATCTGGCATCCTTTATCCATGAAAATGTTCGAGGATGTCAAGGAATACTTCGCTTGGTACAATAACCGCAGTGATATTGCCGATGACCTAAAAGACCCCTTGGCTCCCTGTGTTGGCTTAATTTTACAGAGAACTCACCTCGTTACTGGGGATGACGCTCATTATGTCGCTCTTGTGCAGGAATTCGAGTCTATGGGTGCGCGAGTCCTTCCCGTTTTTGCCGGGGGATTAGACTTTTCCAAACCCGTAGAAGAATACTTCTGGGATAAAAGCTTAAAAGGAGTGGAAGCGGTTCCCATCGTCGATACGGTAATTTCCCTGACGGGATTTGCTTTAGTGGGAGGTCCAGCGCGACAAGATCACCCGAAAGCGATAGAATCCTTAAAACGTCTCAATCGTCCCTATATGTGCGCGTTACCGCTAGTTTTCCAAACCACCCAGGAATGGGAAGAAAGCGATTTAGGGTTACACCCGATTCAAGTAGCGCTACAGATTGCCATTCCCGAATTAGACGGTGCGATCGAACCTATTATATTATCAGGCCGGGATGGGGCTACGGGTAAAGCGATCGCTTTACAGGATCGGGTGGAAGCGATCGCTCAACGGGCGCTAAAATGGGCTAACCTAAGAAAGAAACCGAAACTCAATAAAAAAGTCGCCATCACCGTCTTTAGTTTCCCCCCCGATAAAGGGAATGTGGGAACCGCAGCCTATCTAGATGTGTTCGGTTCCATCTACGAAGTGATGCAAGCGTTACAAAATAACGGTTATGACTTGCAAGACTTACCCGCATCTCCCCGAGAACTGATGGAAGCGGTAATCCATGATGCTCAAGCACAATACCATAGTCCGGAGCTAAATATCGCCTATCGGATGTCCGTACCCGAATACGAACGCTTAACCCCCTATTCCGTCCGTTTAGAGGAAAATTGGGGACCACCACCGGGACACCTCAACAGTGATGGACAAAATCTGTTAATCTACGGCAAAGAATTCGGTAACGTCTTTATTGGGGTTCAACCCACCTTCGGTTATGAAGGGGATCCCATGCGTCTGCTATTTTCTCGTTCTGCTAGTCCCCACCACGGTTTTGCAGCCTACTATACCTATCTCAATCAAGTCTGGAAAGCAGACGCAGTTCTCCATTTTGGCACCCACGGATCCCTAGAATTTATGCCGGGGAAACAGATGGGAATGTCTGGAGAATGCTACCCCGATAACCTCATCGGGATGATTCCCAACCTCTACTATTATGCCGCTAATAACCCCAGCGAAGCGACGATCGCTAAACGTCGCAGTTATGCGGAAACCATCTCCTATCTCACTCCCCCCGCAGAAAATGCCGGACTTTACAAAGGGTTAAAAGAACTAAGCGAGTTGATCGGTTCTTACCAAACCCTGAAAGATAGTGGGCGTGGGGTGCAAATTGTCAATACCATTGTCGATAAATGTTTATTGGTAAATCTCGACAAGGATATAAGTTTACCTGATGGTGACACCGCCCATCTCAGTCAAGAAGAACGGGATAATATCGTCGGTTCCGTCTATCGCAAACTGATGGAAATTGAATCGCGCTTACTTCCCTGCGGACTTCACGTTATCGGGAAACCCCCCTCGGCGCTCGAAGCGATCGCAACTTTAGTCAATATTGCCAGTTTAGACCGGGAAGAAGACGGTTTACTCTCCTTACCCCGAATTATTGCCAACAGCATTGGCCGGGATATAGAGGAAGTTTATCGCAATAGCGATCGAGGGGTGTTAGAAGATGTGGAATTACTGCAAAACATCACCCTCGCGACTCGCGCTGCCGTTTCCGCTTTAGTCAAATCCCAAACCGACGCAGAAGGTCGGGTATCGATGCTTTCTAAGCTGAATTTCTTGAATATAGGCAAGAAATCGCCTTGGATCGAAACTTTACAGGAAATGGGTTATCCAAAAGTTGATCCGGTCGCATTAAAACCCCTGTTTGAATACCTAGAATTCTGTTTAGAACAGGTCTGTGCTGATAATGAATTAGGGGCCCTATTAAAAGCATTAGAAGGGGAATACGTTCTTCCAGGTCCCGGTGGCGACCCCATCCGTAACCCCGGAGTTTTACCGACGGGTAAAAATATCCACGCTTTAGATCCCCAGTCTATCCCGACCCTAGCGGCGGTAAAATCGGCTAAAATCGTGGTAGATCGTCTGTTAGAACGGCAAAAACTGGATAATGGCGGTAAATATCCCGAAACCATCGCTTGTGTTCTCTGGGGAACCGATAACATCAAAACCTATGGGGAATCCCTCGCACAAATTCTCTGGATGGTGGGAGTTCGTCCTCTTCCCGATGCTTTGGGACGGGTGAATAAACTGGAATTAATTCCCCTAGAGGAGTTGGGAAGACCGCGCATTGATGTGGTGGTCAACTGTTCCGGTGTCTTCCGGGATTTATTTATCAATCAGATGAACTTGCTTGACCAAGGTGTAAAAATGGCCGCGGAAGCAAACGAACCGATGGAGATGAATTATGTCCGCAAACACGCTATTGAACAAGCAAAAGAAATGGGTTTAACGGTTCGACAGGCAGCCACCCGCATCTTTTCTAATGCTTCCGGTTCCTATTCTTCTAACATCAATCTCGCGGTGGAAAATAGCAGTTGGGAAGACGAAAAAGAGTTACAGAATATGTATCTCAACCGCAAGGGTTTTGCTTTCGATTCCGATAATCCCGGGATGATGGCCGATAATCGTCAGTTGTTTGAAGCATCCTTAAAAACTGCCGAGGCAACTTTCCAAAACTTGGATTCTAGCGAAATTAGTTTAACCGATGTTTCCCACTATTTCGACTCGGATCCCACCAAAGTTGTCGCTAGTTTACGGGATGATGGCAAAAAACCGGCAGCCTATATTGCCGATACTACCACCGCTAACGCTCAAGTGCGTACTTTATCGGAAACCGTCCGTTTAGATACCCGCACCAAGTTACTCAATCCCAAATGGTACGAGGGAATGTTAAATCACGGTTACGAAGGTGTCCGGGAATTATCGAAGCGTTTAGTTAATACCATGGGATGGTCTGCAACTGCTGACGCGGTGGATAATTGGGTTTATGAAGATGTCAACACCACCTTTATTCAAGATGAGGAAATGTGTCAGCGTCTGATGAATCTCAATCCTAATTCTTTCCGCAAGATGGTGGGAACCCTGCTAGAAGTTAATGGTCGCGGTTACTGGGAAACTTCCCAGTCGAATTTAGACCGCTTACAGGAACTTTATCAAGAAGTGGAAGACCGTATCGAAGGAATCGAGTAGAATAGATAGATAAGACTTGAGAGACTGGCTAATTACCGGTCTCTTGAGTTGTCAAAAAAGATGAAAAATAACTTTTGGGGGTTAATTTGGTCTAGTTTTAGAGAAGTCAACAACTCGATTTTGACGATTCTATCCTATGCCATTTCGATTTTACTGGCTGTAGTGGCTAGTAAGGCATCAGTTCCTTTGTATCTTCTAATCATCATCGTGACTTTATCTTTACTGATAATCGCTACCTTGGTTAGAGCTTTGGAAAAAGCTTTAGAAGAATACGCTAAAATGAAACAGAGTATGATTCCTAAGATATTGCGAGTTCAAAAGGACGCAAACAATAATATTGAATGCTTACTGGAAGCATCAGATTTATTCGCCGCTCAATCTATGATATCTTTGTATTATACAGATGAAGATGATTTCGAGAGGTTGATAGGAGTAGGATTCGTCCAGTCTATCAATAATAAGAAACGAATTCAAGTGGTGATCGATGAACCAGAAATAACCTATCAATATATTTTAGATAAACTGGCCAACAATGATTTAAAAGTTATGCAACAAACTAGAGTTAGTCCGAGCGTTATTAAGAAATACAATCAACCATAGAGGTAGAAATGGAAAACGTCACAGAAACTCCCCTTTTATCCCCCAAAGGAACTTTTCCTGCCACTGTCGTTAAGGTTATTGACGACTATAAATTAGTAATGAATAGAGGTGAACAAAACGGAATTCGAGAAGGTCAAAGAATGATGGTTTATCGTATCGATGACGAAGAAATATTAGATCCGCATACTGGCGAATCTTTAGGGTTTCTCGAATTAGTAAGAGGTACGGGAAGAATTATTTTTGTTCAAGATAAAATATCTATTATAGAATCAGACAAAAAGCCAGACATAGATTTAAATAAACTTTCTTATTTGATCGTAGAATATTTGCAGAAACCTAGAGAATTGTCTGAATTATCTTATATCCCTCCCTTGACTCCTTCTGGAATTGAATACTTAGCAAAGAAAGAGTTACAATCAAATAGAGAAAGAGAGTTAAAATCAATGATTGATAAATTAGGAGAAAGACTACCGTTTGAAAATCCTCAAGTTGGCGATCTAGTCAAGCCTATTTAATCGTTATAATCAAAAATTAGTCCAGTTGTGCATTTTATTCAGCAAAAAAAGGATTAAGAGGGTTTCTGTCGGGTTGTCGGGTTTCGTAGCCTCAACCCGACCTACTAATTTACTACTTTTTTGCCCACACGAACACGACAACGATAATCTAGATTGGCACGATAAGTCCCCCCTATATCTAGAACTGAGACCAGACCATCCATAAAGTAGCGTCTAGGAATAGAGTAATTTTGGGAAGAAATGTCACGATAGCATTTTTTTACCATAACACCCTCGTTTAAGTTATGTTCACCCCTTCATTCTAGCATTTTATCATAGCAATTTTTTGAATTTATAAGAAATTATCACACTCAACCCCTTTTTTGCAGTTATAATACATAGCTCCTACATTGGTACTATTAATGATCAAGGCAATTGACCGACCTTATCATTAAATCTTGACAAATATAAGTTTAAATTATAGCTATTGCGCCCTAAGAGCGATAATATTTAATATTAACCAGATTTATACCAAAGATAAATCATTATGGAAAACGTCACAGAAATTCCCCTTTTATCTCCCAAAGGAACTTTTCCTGCCACAGTTGCTAAGGTTATTGACGACTATAAATTAGTAATGAATAGAGGTGAACAGAACGGAATTCGAGAAGGTCAAAGAATGATGGTTTATCGTATCGATGACGAAGAAATATTAGATCCGCATACTGGGGAATCTTTAGGGTTTCTCGAATTAGTAAGAGGTACGGGAAGAGTAATTTTAGTTCAAGATAAAATATCTATAATTGAAACCGATCGGAAAAAAACTTATAGAAAAAGAATAGAAAATACTCCTTTTGCATTGAGCAGTTATAAATCTGAAGTGGTAGAATCCGATGAATTAAAACCTTTTGATAATGCTCAAGTTGGCGATTTGGTCAAACCTATTTAGACCTATCGATGGAACAACAAATATTAGAATACTTTTTATCTCTTAAATATCCGATTTCAATTTATACTGAAGAAGAAGACGGATAAACGGCACTAATTCCAGATTTACCCGGATGTATTACTCAGGGGGAAACTTTAGAGGAAGTAGATAAATTTTCTCACTATCGGCTCACTGCGATCGCATCCTGCCGGAATTGAGGGATAACTTTCTCCGGTCCGCAAGCCGGAGGAGACAAAACTGGTTTATGCTAGAAAGAGTTGCTCTTAACGTAACTTTACAAAGTCATCGATCGCCCACATTTATGGATTGCATCATCAATCGTCGAGCGCGGTTTTCAGCCAGCCATCGCTATTATCTACCAGAATGGGACGAAGCCGAAAATCAAAGACTTTTTGGTCTTGGTAGCCGTTTTCCCGGTCATGGTCACAATTACGAATTATACGTCTCCCTATACAAAGAACTCAATCTTTATGGCATGGTGGAAAATCTCTCCACCGTGAAACAGGTAATTAAACGAGAGATAACCAGTCAATTAGACTACTCCTATCTCAACCAAGTCTGGCCGGAATTTCAGCAAACCCTACCCACCACAGAAAATATCGCTAGAGTTATCTGGCAAAGATTAGCACCCTATTTACCATTGGTCAAAATTCAACTATTTGAACACCCCGAATTGTGGGCAGAATATCAAGGAAAAGATATGGAAGCAACTTTAACTATCAAAACCCATTTTAGTGCCGCTCATCGTTTGGCTTTACCGCAATTAACCCTCGAACAAAACTCGGAAATCTACGGCAAATGCGCCAGGGTAAACGGTCATGGTCATAATTATCACCTAGAAGTATCCGTGGCGGGGGAAATCGATCCCCGCACCGGTATGATTGTAGATCTAGGGGATTTACAAAAAGCGATCGATGAATTGGTAGTAGAACCCTTCGATCACACTTTTTTAAATAAGGATATTCCCTACTTTGCCGAAGTGGTTCCCACCGCGGAAAATATTGCCTTACATATCGCTCAACTATTAGGGGAACGGATCCGCCAATTAGGAGCCGAATTAGATAAAGTTAAACTGATTGAAAGTCCCAATAATTCTGCGGAAATCCACTGTCGTGGTTCGGTTCAAGCTCCCCGACAACTTCTAGAAAAAACCCTGACAGCCGTTTAATTACCTATTAGTTAAGCTGATTAGGGTGAGCGTGACTCACCCTGATAGATTTAATTAAACCCTAGTTAAACACTTCTCGCCATCCTCGCTTTCCTTTGCTTTGGCGTAAGGGAGAAGCTAAATCGACAATTTTCTCAAGCAGTTTCGGGGCAAATTTTTGGCACCAAAGAGCTAGATGACTTTGCCAACCGACGACAATTTCCGTTTTTTCCCTATTTAACCCGGTAATTAGGGTTTGGGCGACTTCTTCGGCGCTCATCGGTTTTAACCATCGAAATAACTGCAATTCTCGCACCATATCCGTATCGGTTAAAGAGGGTAAGAGGGTGACAACTTTGATGTTGTGTTCCCGTAATTCCGACCTGAGAGCTTGACTAAAACCCAAAATGGCAAATTTGGTGGCCGAGTAGGTAGCAAAGCTAGGAGCGGCAATTTTACCCATCATGCTGGAAACATTGACAATCGTTCCCTGTCCCCTAATTGCCATCCGGCGAGCAATTAAGCGAGTAACCGTGTACATGGCCATCAGATTTAAAGATATTTCTGCTTGCACTTGCGAGAATCGCGAGCGCAGAAAGGGGGTTTGATGGGCAATACCGGCACAGTTAACGAGGATATCGATGCCACGGCATTCTTGCCAAACGCGGATAATTGCAGGACTAACAAGGTCATTTTCGGTTAAATCCAGGGCTAAAGGTGTGGCAATGACCCCTAGGGACTCAATTTCTTTGGCTAGTTTTTCTAATCGCTCTTGATCTCTGGCAACAATCACAATTCTGCTTAAACCTTGTCGGGCTAATTCTAAGGCGATCGCTCGTCCAATGCCCCGGGATGCCCCCGTGACTAGGGCTGTTTTTCCCTGTAATTTCATGATCAAACTCCTGTTTTAAGCAACAGTACGGGAATTTATTGGTTTTGCTTCTGAAATCTTTGATTTGTGCATCCATGCCCTACATAAGTAGCGAAGCAATCGAGGGATAGATGGATAGGTTAGGGTGCATGGGGTTTTTCCTCCTTCAAAGCGCACTCTTGAACCCACGGTAACAGTTGTCTTTACAAACAGCAATCTTTTTTAACACTTTTTCCTCAAAATCACTCGATCGGATGAACGCTCAGGGTGATCCTCGATCCGATGGAAATGGTCCCAGAGGACTTGCAGATATAGGTAGGGTTTGCGGCAAAAAGTTTTTCGTGGGGACAGGGTGTGGGGTGTGGGGTGTGGGGTGTAGGGTTTTACCGATTTTGAGGGGGTCAATTACCTAATTTTCAGGGAAAAAGTACCTGAATTTTACCCCCGATCACTCCAATGGTTGGCACTTTTTGAGGTCAAAAAAGTCTAAAAGTCTTACCCAACAAGGTTTTTATATTTATTCAGCAAACCATAGGTATTTTAAAGAGCTTACTACCGAGGGAGATATAGCAAATAATCGGTTATTTAGGACGCTTTCAATTTTCAAACTCTTATCTGAACAGGGTTTCAGCGATGGATTGTCCTAAGCACCTTGGTCTTTGCTATAGAAAGTCTGGCAATGGACGCGACTAATATTGGCAGTACAACGGACTTGACATCCTCACCGCACTGAAGTAGATCTTTTGGGCAATCTCCCATCTCCTAATCCCCAACCCCAATGAATAACCCCCCCGATAGTCCATTCAATTACACAGAAGCTTTTATTGCCCTAGGAACGAGTAATTTCGATCGCTCGGTGCAGTTTTATCGTCAACTGTTGCAACAGGAACCAAACCCCTACCTTGCCGCCGTTTATGCGGAATTTAGGCTGATTAACCTTAAATTAGGTCTTTTTTGCCCTAAAGAGTCCCACGGAGACGAATTTAGCGATTCTAGGGGCAGTGGCATGAGCATTTGTTTCGAGGTGGAGAGTCTCGAAAAAGCCCTCGATCATTTGAGCGAAATCGGCTATGGTGCTAGGGGAGAAATTAGCCAGGCTTCCCACGGTCCGGAAATCTACATCTATGATCCGGATGGTAATCGTTTAATTTTCCATCAATCCACCGCTAAAACCAATCCTTTCAGGTAGGAACCTTCCGAGTGATAGATACTGGTGGGATGGTCGGCCGGTTGGCTTAAACGTGCTAAAATTCGCACTGGGCGAGCCGATTCAATGGCGGCAGCCATGACAGCACCCTGAAAATGTTCTTCGTTAACCACTTGGGAACAGGAAAAGGTGAAAATAATACCTTGCGGGCGAATTTTCTGGAAAGCTTGGTAATTTAATCTTTTATAAGCCATAACCGCCTGATGACGGGATTGGATACTTTTGGCAAAAGCGGGGGGATCGAGGACAATCAGATCGTAATCCTCCTGACAGTCGCGCAGGAAGTTAAAAACATCGGCGCTGTAGGATTGATGGGGAACTTCACCGAGATTATTCAGGGCGATATTTTTTTCGGTAAGATCGATCGCACCGTGGGAACTATCAACGGAATGGACTAGGGCAGCCCCCGCTTGCATAGCATAGACGGAAAAGCCGCCAGAGTAACAAAAAGTATTTAAAACCCGTTTATTCTGGCAATATTGGGACAATATTGCTCTATTTTCCCTTTGATCGAGGAAAAATCCTGTTTTTTGTCCTTTTTCCCAATCAATAATAAAGCGGTGGCCAGATTCTAACACCTCATCGCCAGTTTTTTGACCAAATAAGTATTTATTTTCGGAGATATGGGCGCTTTTAGCCAAAACTGCAGCACTTTTATCGTAGATTGCCCGTAAATTGTCCGCGTAGATAGTTTTCAGGCAATCGACAATCAGATCGAGACGTTGGTATAAAGCTAGGGAATAAGCTTGAATAACCGCCGTGCCATTGTACCAATCGACGATTAAACTGGGTAAACCGTCTCCTTCAGCGTTAATTAAGCGATAACAGTTAGTTTTCGGGTTATCGACTAAACCGATTTGTTGCCGCAGCTGATAGGCATTCTGGAATTTTTCGCAAAATAATTGAGCAATATCGCTGACTTTTTCGAAAGAAAGAATTTTAACGGCAATATTGCTAGGATTATACAGTCCAGTGGCTAGATATTCGCCCCGATCGCTATAAACCTCCACGATAGCACCCTCTTTGACTTCCCCCTCCATCTCTTTAATCGCTCCGGAAAATATCCAAGGATGGAATCGTTTAACGGCATCAATTTTATGGTTTCTCAGGATAATTTTCGCTAAATCTGGCATGGATAAAGAATCAGGGTTGATAGCTGACGACTACTAGACAATTCTATTATCCCCTGCTGGCAGCGCAAAACCATGGTTTGTTATCCCTCGATCGAGTGGCATCAAACCAAGTCCTAACAATCGAGTGATAATCAGAGGGAATTCTCGCCTATAATAAGTTAGATTTTAGCGATAGTCCCTCGACAAATGCCAAGAAAAAGTGATGCTGCCGGTGGTTTAAGTTTATGGTTCCAGCGTTTGGGGGCTGCTGGTTTATTAGCGGGACAAACTTTTTTACATATTCTTAATGGCAAAATCCACCGGCGTAATACTCTTGAACAAATGAGTATTGTTGGGCCAGAATCCTTGACAATTGCCCTAATTACGGCTGCTTTTGTGGGTATGGTTTTCACTATTCAGGTAGCCAGAGAATTTATTTTTTTTGGGGCGGGTAGTTTTGTTGGGGGAGTCCTTTCCTTGGCTTTAACAAGAGAATTAGCCCCGGTTTTAACCGCGGTGGTGGTGGCGGGGAGAGTTGGCTCGGCTTTTGCCGCCGAAATTGGTACAATGCGAGTAACAGAACAAATTGACGCTTTATATATTTTAAAAACCGATCCGATCGATTATTTGGTCATTCCCCGGGTGATTGCCTGTAGTTTAATGTTACCCCTGCTCACTATTATCTCTTTAGTCACTGGCCTACTCGGTGGTTTATTTATTTCCGATAGTCTTTACGGTATTTCCTATTCCCTATTCTTACAATCAGCCCAAAATTTTCTGGAAACATGGGATTTAATTAGTTCTATGTTAAAGTCCCTAATTTTTGGGGTTTTAATTGCTATTATCGGTTGCAGTTGGGGTTTAACCACCACCGGCGGTGCTAAAGGAGTTGGTCAATCTACTACCACGGCTGTGGTAACTTCTTTGTTAGCGATTTTTGTGGCTAATTTTTTCCTCTCTTGGCTGATGTTTCAAGGGACAGGTAATGTGGAAATCGGCTAAGACAGTGATCAGTAATCAGTAATCAGTGATCAGTGCCAAGAAAACGGCAATTTTCTACTTAATACCGCTCACTAAAAACTCAAATCTGATCACCGATTACTGATAATTGTCTATTTTCAAGATTAGGATTTGTTCAAGGGATTGAGAGTAAGACAAGTTTTAATTAATTCCTCCACTCCCAGGACTGGATAAATAGGGACTCCCAACTGATTAATAACAGTTTCTAGGGTGAGATCATCTAAAAATACCGATTCCCCATGCTTGAGCATGAGGGAGGGTAATAAAACCCCATCCCCAAGATTTTTACCTTGTAATCCTTTGAGAATATCTTGCCCGGTTAATAAACCCGTAACCGTGATTTCCTGTCCCCAATAATCACTATTTAAAGCCACTAATTCCACGGTTAAACCCCGCCGATTATTTAACTGTTTAACTAGGGGTTGAAAGGCTTGTTCTACCGCATTTCCCACTACCCATATCAATCGTCTAGATGGAGTAATTTGAGCAGGTAATAACTTCTTTGCTGTCTTCTGAAAATCCCTAATAAATTGACGAATCGAGCCAACTCCGTTACCGATTTGGGGATAGTCTTCGTAGTGAGATTGAGGTGGTAAATCGACTCGGGCAATTAAAAACCATTCATCGGCTAACCACACCACATTACTGCCAAATTCTTGACAAAATTGTTTCTGTAAAGTTTGGACTTGTTCGATCACTTCTCGCGCTTTTTCTTGGCTAACAGGAATTAATTCATCTTCTTGGGGACGAAAGCGGGTTAATCCCACGGGAACTACGGCAATCGACTCCACACAGGGAATATCTCCCCGATGAAAAGAAACCAGATCTAACAGGGTTCTTTCGAGATGAATTCCATCATTAATATTGGGACAAACTACCACTTGGGCATGAATTTGTAATTGTCTGGCTTGTAGCCATTTTAAATGGTCTAAAATTTGACCAGCGCGGGGATTTTTTAAGAGACGAATTCTCAGATCGGGTTCCGTGGCATGAACGGACACAAAAAGCGGTGATATGTGCATCTTTTCGATCCGCTGCCATTCTTTTGAGGTGAGATTAGTTAAGGTTAAATAACTGCCATAGAGAAAACTTAAGCGATAGTCATCATCTTTATAGTATAAAGTTTCTCTTTTGCCCTCTGGTTGTTGGTCGATAAAGCAAAAAGGACATTTATTATTACACTGAATTAAGCCATCAAAAAGGGCAGTTTCAAACTCTAAACCTAAGTCTTCATGATAATCTTTTTCGATTTCTATCCGGTGAGTTTTGCCCTGACGATCAAGCACTTCTAGGGTTAAAAATTCATCGGCACATAAAAATTGATAATCGATTAAATCCCGGGGACGATTACCATTGATAGAGAGGAGCGCATCCCCGATTTCAAAACCCACCTCAGCGGCGATCGAATCTGGGATGACACCACTAATTTTAGCTGGACGAATAGTTAATTCACTCATATTTTTAGGTCGCCATCCAATTATTTAACTGCATTTCGAGAGAGTCTTTGGCCTTGTCTCACTTTTGTCAAGCTAATTCTACAGCATGGCCGATTGTTTAGAGTTGTGGTGGCAAGAAAATCAACAATCTATCCAGGGTTAGAAGAATTAGTCATTGATTTAGACACCAGGAGCCGCCACTGGCAGCAACCGCAGCCAATTTATCAAAAGAATGGTAGACTTTGCCTGAAAAACGCCGTGGCAAATACGGCTCATCTACTATCCGCAAATGCCATAGTAAATATAATCCAATTGAACGGTGTTGGGCAGTCTTAGAGAACTATTGGGGCAATTTTGTGTTCAATTGATGCGGCTCTTAATTGGGCTTCTAACATGACTCGGAAGGGCATAAAGCCTCTAGTGCATTTGCTAGAAGGAACTTATGAAAAAGGTATGAAGGTTTTGGCTAAAGAACTAGAACAATTGCAACCTTTCTGGCAGCGTTCTGAAGCTTCACCCAAATGGGATGTGACGGTTCTACCCTCCTAGCTAGCAGCTTATTTTTACGCAAGTCCCTTATCGGTGAGAGTTCGAGGTTATCTGCGTCCGGTTACTTTTCGGCAAATTGTTCCCAATTAAGAGAAGACTTGCGGGATTTTCGGGGTTGCCGATTTTTGCTTGATGGCTACCGGCAAAAGATAGCCACCGGCAATTATATCAATTTATCAAAGTTAGGAGAATCATTTACTGTTAATTGATAGCGATCAAGATTGGGAAACTATGATTAAAATAGGATCACCTTGAACTTTTCCTATTCCCCTTGAGTTGCTTGTCTAACCTGTTCGATCTCTGTCGCCGTCCGTTTTACGGCGGCGAGGATGTCAACATTGCTTTACCCTCAAGACATTTACCTTTAGTCAACTCATGCAAATTACTCTCAATCTTGATGACTCCCTTCTCAATGAAGCTTTTCAATTGACCAACCTTGCTAATCAAGAGGAGGTGATTAACTTAGCTCTAGAGGAGCTAGTGCGATCGCGCCGCAAAAAAAACCTTCTTGATCTTGCTGGAAAAATTCAATTTGCCCCAGATTTCGACTATAAAGCTCTGCGTGAGACTCGTCATGCTGCTGATTGATACATCAGTTTGGATCAGTATCTTCCGTGATCGCACAGGTCAAGGCCGACAAAAACTCGAAATACTGATTAACGGTCGTGACGTTTTCCTGACACGATTCACTCAGCTTGAACTGCTTCAGGGAAGTTTGAATGAAAAAGAGTGGACTTTGCTCTCTACCTACCTCGAACTTCAGGATTACGTTGAATTGGCGAATAATTCTTGGCAAGCAGCCGCGCGAATCTTCTACGATCTGCGCCGTCAGGGACTAACAGTTCGGAGTCCGATTGATTGCTGTATTGCCCAAGTCGTTTTAGATAATAATTTACTGTTGATTCATAATGATCGAGACTTTGAAACGATTGCTCAAGTGCGATCGCTGCCACACCTTCGTTTTCAACCTTGAACCCTCTAATTGTACTTGAAGGGTATTTGTGGGGTTGCCGATTTTTACTTGATGGCTATCGGCAAAAGATAGCCACCAGCAATTGTATCAATTTGTAAAAGATGGTTGACGTTTGTGCCAATCGGTGGATTGTTCGTAGGCGTGGGCGACGTGAAATAATTGATCTTCGCGCAGCACATTACCCACTAATTGTAAACCAATCGGCAAACCTTGCCCATCAAAACCGCAGGGAAGACTTAACCCGGGTAAACCAGCTAAATTGACGGGAATAGTCATTAAATCCGATAAATACATACTCAGAGGGTCCGCCGTTTTTTCCCCGGCTTTAAAGGCTGTGGTCGGTGAAGTGGGAGAAACTAACACATCTACCGATTGAAAAGCTCGATCGAAATCCTCTTTGATCAAAGTCCTGACTTTTTGTGCTTTCAGGTAATAAGCATCATAATAACCCGCCGAGAGGGTATAGGTTCCCAACATAATCCGGCGCTTAACTTCCGCACCAAAACCCTGAGCGCGAGTCTTGGTGTACATATCAATTAAACTATCGGCATCTTCCCGAATACCGTATTTAACCCCATCGTAACGGGCTAAATTCGCCGATGCCTCCGAGGGGGCGATAATGTAGTAGGTGGGCAATCCGTAACGGAAACGGGGACAGGAAATCTCTTTAATCGTAGCACCGAGAGCCTTTAACTGCTCTAAAGCTTGATTAACTGCCTCGGCAACCACCTGATCCAAACCTTCCCCGAAAGTTTCCTTAATTACGCCAATTTTTAGCCCTTTTAAACTGGTTTTGAGGAATTGGCTATAGTCGGGAATCGGCAGATTGAGACTGGTAGAATCTTGGGGATCGTAACCTGCGATCGCTTGTAATAAAATCGCCGCATCTTCCACTGTACGACCAAAGGGACCGATCTGATCGAGAGAAGAAGCGTAAGCCACCAAACCAAAGCGAGAAACCAAGCCATAGGTCGGTTTTAGCCCGACAACGCCACAAAATGAAGCCGGTTGACGAATTGATCCCCCCGTATCCGATCCTAGGGCAATCACACATTCTTGAGCGGCCACAGCCGCAGCCGAACCCCCCGAAGATCCCCCCGGCACCCGGGATAAGTCCCAAGGATTAGCGGTAACGTGATAACCGGAGTTTTCCGTGGAACTACCCATGGCAAACTCATCTAAATTGGTTTTACCGACGATAACTGCCCCTAAATCCCGTAATTTTTGGGTAACGGTGGACTCGTAGGGGGGGACAAAATTCTCTAAAATCCGAGAAGCGCAGGTGGTGGGGATACCCTTGGTGCAGAGATTATCTTTTAATGCGATGGGAATACCTGCTAACAGATGCAGGGGTTCACCCCTGGCGATTTTCTCGTCCACTTTTTGGGCTTGCGCTAGGGCTAAATCCGGAGTTAAATGGAGAAAGCTTTTTACTTGTGGTTCGATCGCTTCAATACGAGCGAGAAATTCTCTAGCGATTTCGACGGCTGTTTTTTCTTTATTAACGAGTTGTTGATGCAGTTGACGAATCGAAGTCATGTTCAGTTACCGGTTACCGAAATTTTGGGTTAAAGCCCCGTCCTTTTAGGACGGCTTTTTAAACTATAGCTTGTTAACTTAACTTTTATTGTGCTATACTGATTTTGTCTAAGTACCCCCTGCGTAA
>VYLX01000042.1_pt1 | contig 28026 bp, 20 predicted proteins | sample 5114181 | NCBI WGS metagenome assembly VYLX01 (sample SAMN12291812, study PRJNA351875) | freshwater metagenome | isolation source: freshwater lake | place: USA: Michigan, Sherman Lake | collected 2011-08-08
CCCCACTCCTGGCGCCGCCGCGTTGCTCGGCCTCGGCGGCCTGCTCGCCGCGCGCCGTCGCCGCTGAGTTTATCCGGCTCTGACCTCGCAACCTGAGTTCAATCTTCCACGGCCTGGGCGCACGCTCGGGCCGTGGTCGTTTCGTGAGGTGCCGTCGCCGCGTCGAACTGGCAAATACGACAACCCCTGAGTCTCGCGACCCGGGGGTTATCAAATAGTGGGCGCGTAGCGGTAACCCGACGCCTTAGAGAGACCAACACAGACATAGCGGCCGCGCGACGCGTCTGGGAGTTCAATCCATCGGGATGAAGGGCCGTCCGAGCGCCGCCGAGACCCGGAGAGACCGCTTTTGAGCGTCCCAGAGGGGGTCTCGGGCGGGCAAGCTCCTTATGGCGATTATGGAGCGAGTAACCGCGATGTCGCGACACGAACCGTTGCACAACACCGCTCCGCCGCGCCTAGAGCGTGGGCCGGCCCATTGTCTGCTGACGCCCGCCACGTGCGTTGTCCTGCGAACGGCGTTTCAGGGACCCAGAGAAAGGACGCGCGGATGCCGTCATCCGGCAGGGTTAAGCGGGTGTCTTGGTCATGCTGGAGGCCCCGAGACGCGGCATATGTTTTCAGACAACTACATGATTCCAGCCACCCCCGTTCCGCGTTTTGCAGATCCGCCTCCGACCGAGGCGAGGGAGTGATCGCGGACCGTGTCCTTGCGGAAAGGCTTGGGTCCCGGTTCCCAAGTAGACCACGTCGTTCGTTCCATAGTTCGGGTGAGCAGCTGGTAGCTGAGGTAAGACATGGGCAAGAGACGCGGATTCATCGGATACATGATCGGGCTGCTGATGCCGCTCATTCTTGTCCTCGGCGGGGCCGGCCTGGCAGCGCTGGGAGTCGTGCAGGGATCGTTCGTGCTCATCGTGATGGGACTGGTTGTTGTCGCGGCCGGAGTCCTCTGGAGCGTCGTGGTGCTCGAGTTGACGAACCCGTTCGACTGGTTTTGACGCCACGAGGCATCGACGACGCACCAAGATGTTCCGACACTCATCGCACGGTTCCTCGTCTAAGATAACCACATGATCGGCGGTGCAACTCCACCAACTGAACCGCGCGACCCCAACGGTGTCGATGGACGCCTTTCTCGCAAATGCCCCCCGATTGCACCGTCATTTCGTGGCGTGATGACGCTTTGTCTCGCGTCGTTCGGAGTGATGGTGCCGTGGCCACTCTTGGCCATTCTCGCCACACACTCGTACTTTGACAACGGGGATGAAGCGAGCTTGCTCTTCGGCGGCATCACCGGGATCCCAATCGCAATCCTCACGCTCGTTGGTCTTCCCCCGGCCGTGTTACCATGGCTATTGGTTCTGGTGTGGGTCGCCGCCGTGGTCGTGCCTGATATTTGGCTCGCGTGTCGGCTGTCCTCGCGGCGAGCAGTCTTCAAGCTGTTGGGAGCTCAGACGGCTTTCTCGTTCGCGCAAGCCGCGATGGGTGCGATGATGATCTTCGGCAAGGCCGTTTGATCTCGCGTGACTCGCACCGCCCTGATCCCGAAGCCGAGTCCGATTCATGCCAGTGTTCGCGGCCATACTCAGCCCATGTGCGGAAGTGGTCGTCGGCTTGAAACGACAACCCCCAGGTCTCACGACCCGGGGGTTATGCGAATAGCGGGGACTGGATTTGAACCAGTGACCTCCGGGTTATGAGCCCGACGAGCTACCAGGCTGCTCTACCCCGCAAACTGGAATCAAGTATAGCCGCGGCCACGGGCAGTTCAAGCGGGCCGCACAGGCCCAACCTGAGTCGTCTTGATCCGTGGGTGCGGATTCATCGTCAGGCGGGCCATCCCTGCGGGCGGTCCGGCGTGGGCCGAATGAGCGAGGCCTCGCCAGTCAGGCCGGGGCCGAAGGCCAGCAGGACGATGGGGCGAAGATCGTCGCGTCGGGCTCGAAGGCGATCGACGACGAACAGCACGGTGGGGGAGGACATGTTGCCGTGCTCTCGCAGCACCGCTCGGCTCTCGCGAGTGTGCTCATCACTCAGGCCCAGGGCGCGGGCGACGGCGTCCAGCACGCGTGGCCCGCCCGGGTGGATCGCCCAACGGACATCGTCGGCGTCGGCGTGCCGGCCCATGTGCGTGCGGAGCCATGGCCAGAGCCATGGGGCCAGATGCCGCTCCAGCAGCGAGGGCACGGCACGGTCGAGCGTCATCTCGAAGCCGTGATCGCCGATGTGCCAGGCCATCGCGGTCTCGCTCATCGGAAAGAGCATGGACGAAGAGTCGACGATGCTCAGAGGCGTGGTGACGGCGTTCGCCGGCGAAGCGGGTTGATCGCCGGGATGTGCCGCGGGCTCGGCTCCGACGACCATCGCGGCGCAGCCGTCGGCGAACAGCGCGTTGGAGACGTGCTGGTCCATCCGTGCCGTGCGTTGAAGGTGCAGCGAGCAGAGTTCGATGCACACCACCAGCGCGCGGCGGGGCCGGGCGCCCGGCGTCTGCCCGGCGCGCACCAGATCCGCCGCGGTGCGGAGCGCAACGATCGCGCCGTGGCAGCCCATGAACCCGATGTTCACACGCCGAACGCCCGGCGGCAACGGCAGTCCGGCCATCAGCGACACATCCACGCCCGGCGAACTCAGGCCCGTGCAGCTGACCGTGATCAGATCCGTGATCTGCGCTGGCAGGATGCCCGCGTCGACCATCGCGCGACGCGACGCAGCGATGGCCAGCGCCCCAGCGGATGCATCGAACTCACGCATCCGCTCGGCGGTGGTCGGCCAGTGCGCATCGCGACTCGCTGGGAAGAAGGTCTGGTCGAGGTCTCGATCCGCCGGGGCCTCGGCCCTGAGCACCACGCTGGCGCGACGGGCCACGCCGGCCCGCGCATAGAGCCCCGCGACGAGCGCCGCCTGCGAGGGATCATCGAGCGTGACCGACGCGCCGAGTGCCGCGGTCTGCACCTGAAGCGCGGCGTGTGCGGGCGTCGCCAGGCCCATGCCGAGCACCATCGCGGAAGGCGCGGTCATGCGTCGCTCCCTCGTGCTCGATCCATGCGTGCGCTCGCAGGCACGAGCGATTCCTCCCGCCACCGCTCGGCATGAGAAGTGGGGGAGCCGCCCGTCACGCGGGTGCTGATGTGCGCGAGTGCCGAGCGCAGTGAACGGCTGCGATCCGCGACGATGGCGACGCCGCGGAGCAGGCCCGGCGTGCGGAGCAGCACACGGATGGACCGGCACATGGTCTGCATCGGGGAGATCCGCCGCCGGTGCCATTGGCTCCATGTGAGGCCGAGTTGCTCCACGGCCGATGCGCCGCTCATGATCGCGCTGGCGGCCAGCACGCCGGCGTGCTCGCCTGCGAGCACGGCCCAGGTCATGCCCTCGCCGGTGAACGGCTCGACATATCCCGCCGCGTCGCCGGCGATGATCAGGCCCGGGCCGCCGACAGCGGATCGCCGACGTGTCAGCAGCGGCGTTCCGGCGACGCGAAGATCCGGCGAGAGCGTGAGCGGCACGCGGCCGTCGCTCAGAATCCGGCGCATCGCCGCGACCGGCCCGCCGATCGCTCGTGCGTGCGTCACGCTCAAGGCCGCGGCCACATCGATGGCACCGCCGGGCAGGCGAACGAGCCCGACGTATCCGCCGACGCCGTGGACCAGCAGCACCGTGCCCGCGGGCGCGACATCCGGCGCGGCGCACGCCGCGGGAATGTGTGCGCCAACGCCCATGAACGCGCTGCGGGCGATGGTCGGCTCGAACCCGGGTACGTTCGCGAGCGACCGTCCGCCTAGACCGTCCGCGACGATGACCGCGCGCGCGGAGACCATCGCGTCGCCCAGACGCACGCGCCAGAGCCCGCCGGATCGATCGATCACGCTCGCCGGGCAGTTCGGCCGGAACGCGGCGCCCGCGGACATCGCCGCGCCCACGATCGCGTCGTCGAGCATCGCGCGAGACACGACCGCGCCGCCGGCGTGCGGCAGGTCGAACGACGCCCCGCCGCGGGCGGTCACGCGGACGCGTGTCAGCGGCGTGGCGTGAGGCACACCGTCGCGCAGGTCGATCCCAAGCCGAGAAAGTGACGCAACGCCGCGAGCGCCCAGACAGCATCCGCAGACCTTCTCCCGCGGCCAGGCGCAGCGATCGACCAGCAGCACGCGACCGACTGCCCCGAATCGCCGCGCGGCGACGAGGGCCGCCGAGGCACCGGCAACGCCCGCGCCGACGACAAGAACGTCGATCGTTTCGCTCCCCGGCCGATCGTGCCGAACGCCCTGATCGTTCGCGGATTCAACTCCGCTTCGGTCACTCACGATCGACTCCACGTCAGCAGCAACCGCTCGGGCCAGATCTCGCGGACGTCCGCGCCGTTCAATCCCGCCCGGGTCGCCATCGCGGCCAGTTCGTCGCGAGTGAACGCGGCACGCACGGACTTTATGCTGTCGACGTGCACCACCCGAGAGCGCGTCACGGCGCGACCCGCACCGAACGCCAGCACAAGGCCCAGCCGGGAGCGGGCCAGATCGGACACCACCACCCCCACGCGAGCGACACGGGCGAGTTCCCGCAGCACGCGCACGGCGTCGCGGTCCTGAAGATGGTGCAGAAACAGCGAACACATGCTCACATCAACGCTCGCGTCCGCCAACGGCAGTGGGGCGGACAGGACGTCCGCGCAGAGCAGACGCAACCGGTGACCGCGCCGCTCGGCGTGCTCGCGGGCGACTTCCAACGCCGTCGCGCTGATGTCCGCCGCCACATCGCCGGACTCTTCCGTTGTCTGGTCATCGAAACGGCCGACGATGTCGCGCACGCCCAGGATGAGGTCGCCTCCGCCCGCGGCCAGATCGATTAGCGACGCCCGCGACGCGGGGATGCCCCGCGTTGCAAGCATCCCGGCGACGGCGCTCGCCACGCTCACGTGGGCCCGGCTCAGGCGGTTGAGGTGACCGAGTCCGCGCAGCGCACGCCGATGTTCGCGCGGGTCGATCGCCGCGTCGTCCATCAATTCAGGCGTGAGCACGCGCTGCTTCATACACATCCGGGCTGTCGCACTTGGCTCGGGACCGAGGGCCCCGCGGCGTTCGGTTGATTCTACTCCGCCGCCGCACCACCCGACCGTCGCGCAGATATCATCGCCCCCATGACTCCGCCCACTCCCTCCGACCCTGCCATCCGCACGACCACTCCGACGACCAACGTGCTGCTCATCGGCTCGGGCGGGCGCGAGCACTCGCTCGCGTCGGCGTTGCGGCGCAGCGAGGGTCTGGGTGAGTTGTACACCGACTCGCCCTCGAACCCCGGCCTGCGGGCGTTGTGCAAGCCCGCTGACTGCTGGGGTGCGGCCGGACGGTTCAATCCGAAGGACTCGTTCCCGCTCGAGCGGTTCTGCAAGGAGCACCGCATCGGTCTTGTCGTCATCGGGCCCGAGGATCCGCTGGCGATGGGCCTGACCGACACGCTGCTGGGCGTTCGTGAGATCGCGCCGGGGGCGGTCGTCTCCGGCGGCGCGCGCAGTGCGCCCATGGACGCCGAGGCGCTCGAGCGAGCGCTGCGCGCCGGACCGCTGTCCGGCGGCGGCGGTCTGGGAGGCATCGTGCCCAGCGTCTTCGGCCCGCTGATGGCCGCGGCCATGCTCGAGTCCGACAAGGCCTTCGCCAAGCAGCTCATGCGCTCCGCGTCGATCCCCACGGCCGAGGCTCGCGTCTTTGCCGACCCTGAGGCCGCCAAGGAGTACCTGCGCTCCCGCACCGACGCACCGGTGATCAAGGCCGCGGGCCTGGCAAAGGGCAAGGGCGTCATCCTCCCGGCGAGTCTCGATGAGGGGCTCGCGGCGATCGACCGCATCATGATCGCGCGGGAGTTCGGCGACGCGGGTCGAACCGTTCTGATCGAAGAACGCCTCAAGGGCCGAGAGGTCTCGGTGCTCGCGCTGACCGATGGGCGCACCATCTTCGTGCTCGATCCGTGTCAGGATCACAAGCGGCTGCTCGACGGGGCCAGGGGCCCGAACACCGGCGGCATGGGCGCCCTCTGTCCCACGCTCGCGATCGATGCCCGCTCGATGGAGCGCATCGAACGCGAGATTCTCGTCCCGACGATCGATGCGCTCCGCCGAGACGGCATCGAGTACCGCGGCGTTCTCTATGCCGGGATCATGCTCACGCCCGCCGGGCCGAAGGTGCTGGAGTTCAACTGCCGATTCGGCGATCCCGAGTGTCAGGTTCTCATGTCGCGATTCCGCGGCAATCTGCTCGCGGCGTTGCTGGCATGCAGCGGCGGCGCGGGCGCCGGCCTCGGGGCGGCGCTGGATGAGGTCGACATCGGCATGGATCCCGGCGTGAGCGTCTGCGTCGTGCTCGCCGCCCCCGGCTACCCCGACTCGCCGCGTGCGGGCCTGGTCATCGATGGCGTCGACGCCGCGGGCAGGATCGAGGGCGTGCAGATCTTCCACGCGGGCACCCGCACCGACGATGCCGGAAGGCTCGTCACCGCCGGCGGCCGCGTGCTCAACGTTGTGGCCCGGGGCGACACGCTCGAGCAGGCGCGAGAGCGTGCGTACGCCGCGGCGGATCTCATCCGTTTCGAGGGCAAGCAACTCCGCCGCGATATCGGGACCGAGGTCGTCGGCTGAGCGAGGGACGTTCGTGAGGCTACTTCTGCGGCTCGCTCGGCGCGATCGGCGCAGCCGGCGCGACCGTCGTAGGGGGCTGGCCGACGTTCAGCGTGGGCGATCCCAGCAGCCGCTGGAGCAGACCGGGCAATGTGCTGTAGCCGCGGAACACCCCGTCAACATCGACCCAGATCATCGCCGGCTCCCCACGCAGCACACGCACGGTCTGGAGTGTCTGTCCCTTCGCATCGCTCACGTCGATCGTGCCGATGAGCGTCGGTGCCGGCTCCGGCGGCGAGATGCGGATCGACATCGCCGGGGCGCGGGTCAGGAAGTTCAGCAGCAACTGAACCTCACGCGCGCGCTCTTCACCCTGTGCGATGCGCTGATCACTCTCGCGGACTTCGTCCCATCCCGCGGCGGACCGGGAGAGGCTCAGAAGCGCCCGTCCGTCCCCACCTCCGGCGATCGTCAGGCCGTGAATATCCGCCTGCTCCGCGTGCGAGATCAGCCGGCTGATGTACGACGTCGGTTCCGCCGCGATCCGTGTGAGCGATTCCGCGTCGATCGTCGCGACGGGCCGCTGGTCGAGCCGTGCGAAGACCGTCCTCGCCGCGGGGTCGGCCGCCCGCCCGATGAGCAGTTCGAGCGTCGCGCCATCGCCCTGACCGGACACCCGCGCCCGCGGGCTCGCCAGAGAGTTCTCGGCCTCCGCCCGGGCCGTGTCGTCGATGAACGTCGCGATGCGCACGTTGGCCAGCGAACTCAGCAGCGCGCTGATGTTCTCCGGATTCGCGGGCGCCCGCACGGGTTCCGCGACCGACCACGCGGCGCCCGTCCGGCTCAGCACGACGCTCGTCCCCGATTCGCCGACGACGCGCACGCTCGACAGCCGAGTCGCCAGGCGTGTCCACGGCGTGCGGAGACGCCAGGACATCGGCCCGCGATCGCTCATCTCCGCATGCAGGTTCTCGCTCACCACCGCCAGCCGCCACTGCATCGAGCCTTCCCCGGCTCCGCCGCTCTGGCCGGGCGACGTCACCATCACGAGCGACTGCCCGCCCAGCGTCGTCGGCGAGAGGTGCAGCACTCGTGTCGCGCCCGCGCTGGTGCGCAGCCGCACGCTCAGCGTGCGCTCGCCGAAGATCGGCACCGCGCTGTTCTGCTGGCCAAGGGCCCCCTTGAGTTTCGCGTTCTGCCGCTCGGCCGTCTCGGTCACGCTGCGTAACGCCTCGGCGGTCGGCGATCCCGACGCACGCGTCTCGAAGAGCCGCCGGAGCGACGCACGCACCAGTTCCGAATCGAGTTCCATGCCGCCGCCCTCGCTCGGCACGGCCGATGCCGCCCCGCCCGCGCCGAACGCCAGTGTCCAGGACGCCAGATCCGCCGAACGCACACAGCGATACGTGCCGTTCGCGTCGCCGATGACGATCTCCTGCACCTGACCGATGTCCATGTCCACAAGACGATCGCCCGTCAGGATGAACGCCTGCTCCGTCACGCCGCCCATCCATCGCGGCACGAGCACCACCCCCAGCGTCACGACACCCAGCAGGATCGCAACCAGCAACGCGGTCAGCAGAGGCTTGATCGGCATGCACAAGCGTACGAGCCTCGCCGCGCGCCGGTTCGTGCGCCCGGTACGTCACACGCCAATCGTCGACGCGTTCGCCGATCACAACCGATCACAGCTCGGGCGCGAACCCCCTGCGCATCGTGTTCTCGCACACCGCCCGTGGCTCGACGAACTGCAGCAGGTAGTCCTTGCCGCCGGCCTTGGATCCGACACCGGACATCCCGAACCCGCCGAACGGCTGCCGGGCCACCAGCGCGCCGGTGATCCCGCGGTTGATGTACAGGTTGCCGACGCGGAACGCCCGGCGAGCCAGTTCAATGTGCGACGGCTTGCGCGTGAACACGCCGCCCGTCAACTTGTACGGCTGGTCATTGGCGATCCGTAGCGCCTCGGCGAACGTCGGTGCGTGCAGAATCGCCAGCACAGGCCCGAAGATCTCCGCCCGCGCGAGCTCGTGCTTCTCGGGAACGTTCCAGAAAATCGCCGGCCCGACATACTGCCTGCCCGTCGCGCTCTCCAGCCCCTCGGGCACCGGCAACTCGAACCCCGGCACGCCCGATGCCTTCGCACGCGAAATGAACCCCGCGATCTTGGCCTTCGCGTCCGCATCGATCACCGGGCCGATGTCCGTCCCGGGCAGCGACGGGTCGCCGATGGTCAGCGCCCGCGTCGCCTCCACAAGCCGCTGACGCAGGTGCGTGATCGCCGGCCCGCTCGGACCGTCCGGATCAACGACGATCAGCCGCGAGCACGCAGAGCACTTCTGCCCCTGGAACCCGAAGGCGCTGTGACGAACCCCCAGCACCGTCTCGTCCGGGTCGCCCGAGGTATCGACGATCACCGCGTTCTTCCCGCCCATTTCGCAGATGACCTTCTTCACCTGCGCCTCGCTCCCGCCCGCCCAGGCCTCGAACACCGCGCGATCGCCCGCGAACGGCGAGCGCGGGGCCGCGGCGTGCAGAATGTCGCACCCGACATCGCGCGAGCCTGTGAACGCGATCACCGCCACGCGATCGTCACGCACCAGCGCCGCGCCCGTCGTCTCTCCCGGCGCCGGGCAGAAGTGCAGCACGTCCGCGGCCTTGGGCGCACCGCTGATGCCCGCCAGCGCACGACCGATCGCCTCGTGCAGAATGTCCGTCATCACCCGCGCGATCCCCGGCGTCTGCTCCGCGGGCTTGACGATCACCGTGTTGCCCGTCACCAGCGCCGCCACCGTCATGCCGCAGCAGATCGCCAGCGGGAAGTTCCAGGGTGAGATCACCACGCACACGCCACGCGGCTGGGAGAACTGCTCGTCCAGTTCGCCGATGTACCGCCCGATCCGCTCGCGCTCGAAGAGCCCGATGCTCAGCCGGGCGTAGTAGTCGCAGAAGTCGATCGCCTCGCACACGTCCGCGTCGGCCTCGCGCCAGGTCTTGCCCGCTTCGCGGATCATCATCGCGGCCAGTTCGTCGCGCCGCGCCCGCATCATCTCCGCCGCCGTCAGCAGCGCCTGCGCCCGCGTCCCCGGTGCGACATCGCGCCAGGCATCGAACGCCGCGTGCGCCCGAGTCACCATCGCCCGTGCCTGCTCAACGCTCGTGTCGTTCCGCACCGTCGGCACCTTCGCCGACGCAACCGCCGATGCGAAGGCGGTGTGCTGCCCGGCGTCGGCAAAGTCTCTGAACGCCTCATTGAAGAACGGGCGAACGACAGTCCCGCCGATCTTCACGCTGGGCGTGAGTTTGTGGCGTTCGGGAGCGCGTTCGAGATTCGCCGCCGAGGGCTCCTTGGTCTTGATCGTGTTGGCGTCGCCCGTGGTCTTGTGCTCGTGCGCAGGCTCGCCGTGCGGGCTGGCCAGCAGTTTGCCCTCGTCGGCGTTATCCAGGAAGCCGCTCTTGAGCCAGCTCTCGTTGCTGGTGTTCTCCAGCAGCCGCCGGACGAGGTACGCCATGCCCGGGATCATCTGCCCGACGGGCACGTACTCGCGCATGCGCAGCCCCATCTCCGCCGCGGCGTGCTTGAGCTGGTCCGCCATCCCGTGCAGCATCTGGAGTTCGATCGCGCCGTCCGGCAGGCCTTTGCTCCGGCTGTACGCGATCGTCGCCGCAATCGAACGCACGTTGTGCGACCCGAGCGCGAGTTTCACGCCTCCCGCCCCCGCCGAGCGCGGGCATGAGTCCACGAAGATCCGCGCCATCCGTTCGAAGCACGCGTCCGTCTCTCGCTTGGTGGGCCACACCGGCACGGGCCAGCCGCGCTGCTCGGCGTTGATCACCTCATAGTCCCAGTACGCACCCTTGACCAGCCGCACCGTCACCGCCCGCCCGGTCCGCACGCTCCACTCGCAGATCCGCCGCGCGTCGCTTTCGCCGCTGCGCAGGTACGCCTGCATCGCCAGCCCCGCGTGGAAGTCGATCTCCTCGCAGCAGCGCATGAACAGATCCAGCGTGAAGTCCTTGAACGCGAACTGCTCCATGTCAAAGTTCACGAACACGCCGCGAGCCTTGGCCGCCTCGAGGATCGGCCGCAGCCGCTTCATCAGGTCGCGGCGAGCACCCTCCGCGTCGATCGGGTCGCACCGAGCGCTGAGCGAACTGATCTTCACGCTCACGTTCGTCCGCGGAATCGCACCCAGGTGGTCGCGCTCCAGCCGCTCGCTCGCGGGCCACGACGCAACGCTCCCGGGCAGGTTGTTGATCAGGTCCAGATACTTGTCGCGGTACGCGTCCGCCTCCGCGTCGCTCACGCACGCCTCGCCCAGCAGGTCCACGCTGAAGGCGATCCCGTCATCCCAGAGCGACCGCAGATTCTTCATCGCCCCGGCCGCGTCGGCCCCCGCGATGAACTTGCTGGCCATCCCCGTGATCTGCTTGCTGATCTGCGAGACCGCGAGGCCCTTGGCCAGTTTGCCGGCCTTCATGGCCGCGGCGATCACCGTCGGGGTTGTCACTCCCGGCTGCGCGAGATAGTCCTCAAGGTGGTCGTACGTGTCGTCCGTGTTCCGGAGCACGGGAAACGTGTCCACAAAGCGGAACAACTGCACCTTGAACGCCTGGTCCTTCATGGACCACTCCATCAGCGCGTCGCTGTAGAACTGCGACGAAAACACGCCGGCCTTGTGCCCGCGAGCCCGGCGAAGCATCTCCGCGCCGATGCTCGCGACCGCAGACTCATGCTCGTCGCTGATCACCATCGCCGCCGCGCCGTTCGCGTCGCCGGGCTGCGCGGGCTTTGTCGGAGTTGACCCGCTCTTGCGTCCGAACCAGGCCATGCTGCTTCCCCTTCTTGCCGGCGCCGTGCTCTCGCACCCGCGCCGCGTTCGAGTTTCCGGATTGAACCGCTGACCTCGCTCCACTCTATCACCCGCCCTTGCGCCGGTGGTGCAGCCGCCCCGTGGGTACCCTCATGGCGATGCCCGATCCGAGCATTCTGACCATCGGCAACTTCGACGGCGTTCACGCCGGCCACGCCAGCCTCATCGCCCGCGCCCGCCACCTCGCCGCAACCCGGCATCCCGGCGCACGCGTCGTCGCACTCGCCTTCGACCCCTCGCCGGTCACCATCCTCAACCCCCAGCGTGTCCCGGCCAGGCTCAGCACCTTCGCTCAACGACACCGATGGCTCACCGCTCTCGGTGCCGCCGAGGTCGTCCAGCTCGTGCCAACGCCCGAACTCCTCGCCCTCAGCGCCGAAGAGTTCGTCGCCCGCGCTCGCGACCGCTTCAATGCCGTCGGCTGGGTCGAAGGCCCCGACTTCCGTTTCGGCAAAGGCCGAGGCGGCACCATCGACACCATCCGCGCCGCCCTCGGCCCCAACGCCACCGTCGAGCAGGCCCCCGCCGTCGAACGCGTGCTCTCCGATCACACCGTCGTCCGGGCTTCCAGCACGCTCATCCGCACGCTCGTCGCCGCCGGCCGCGTGCATGACGCATGGTCCCTCCTTGGCCATCCGCACCAGATCGAGGGCCTCGTCGTCCGCGGCGACCGGCGCGGGCGGACCATCGGCTTCCCCACCGCCAACATCGAAACCGCCCAACTCCTCCCCGCGCACGGCGTGTACAGCGCCATCGCGGAGGTCGTCCCGATCGCTTCACAGCCCCCCGACTCGATCCCGCGGCTGGGCCTTGTCGATGCGGCCACACTCCGCGTCCCCGCCGCGGTGAATGTCGGCTCACGCCCGACCTTCGCCGGTGCACCGCCAACGCTCGAGGCCCACCTGATCCTCGGCGATGCCCCCGCCGCTGCTTCAGAGTCCTCCTCCACCAGCGCCGCCGGCCCCGACTGGTCGCCCATCCCCGCCCTGCGGGGCGTCGAGTACGGCTGGGGAATCCGTCTCTCCTTCATCGCCCACTTGCGCGACCAGATCCGGTTCGATGGCCTGCCCACGCTCGTCGATCAACTCCGCAGAGATGTTGATCGAGCGAGGGACTCCGTCGCGATGGCCACGCACGGCGACGCTAACATGCTCGCACGCGGGTGGAACCTGCCGACGCTGGATCCCGTCATTCCCAGATGATCCACCGAGGTCCCGCTCCGATGACGCCGCAGGCCGCGACCAAATCCCAGCAGACTCCTCCCGCCGCGACAGCCGCACGCCCGCCGTACGACGCCAACGCCTCGGCGGACGAGATCGCGCGCCGGCTCGCCTCCACAAAGCGATTCATCGTCACGACGCACGCCAAGCCCGACGGCGACGCCCTGGGCTCGACGCTCGCCATCGCCCGCGCGCTGGCCCGCACCGGCGCACAAGGCGAGGTCTGGGTCGTCGGCCCGTGGCCGAGATGGATGTCCCAGATCGCCGGCGACACACCGCTGCGAAAGATCTCCGCCGATGCGCCGAACGTGTCCCTCGATTCGCCTCCCGACACGACCATCATCACGGACACCGGCTCCTGGTCGCAACTCGACGGCCTCAAGGACTGGCTCGCCACCCGGGCCGAGCAGACCATCATCATCGATCACCATCTCCACGGCGATGCCTCGATGGCCTCGCTCCGATACATCGACACCACCGCCGCCGCCGTCACCGAACTCTGCGCCGAGGTCATCGAGTCGCTCCTGGGCCTCGATGTTCTCGACCCGTTCCCGCCGGAGATCGCCGAGCCGCTCTACCTGGGCCTGGCCACCGATACCGGCTGGTTCAAGTACAGCAACGTCACGCCCGACACCCTCGCACTGGCCTCGCGACTGCTCTCCAGCGGCGTCAACCACGCCCGCCTCTACCAACTCACCGAGCAGACCGACGAACCCTCCCGCCCCCGACTTCTCGGCAAGGCCCTCTCGAGCATCGAGTATCACGCCGACGGGAAGATCGCCCTCATGTGCCTCCGCCAGACTGACTTCGACGCCACCGGCGCTGGCACGGAGGACACCGGCGGCTTCGCCGAGAGCGTCATGGCCGTCGCCGGCGTCTCTGTCGTCTGCACGCTTACCGAAATGAGCCGCCCGGGTCAGCCCGCGCAGCTGACCAAGGGCTCCCTCCGCAGCAAGCCCGGCCCCGGCGCGATCGATGTCGCCGCGGTCACAGCGACCCTCGGCGGTGGGGGACACGCCCGCGCTGCGGGCGTGAAACTCGCCATGCCGCTCGATCAGGCCCGCACCGCCATTCTCGCGGCCCTCACCAGCGCCTGCGCCGCCGCGACCTCGGCAGCACAACCCACCGCGCACACCTCGGCGAACACGCAGGGGACCTGACCCGCCCGCACGGACGCTCGACCATGCCACCCCCCGAACGCCGTCGCCCGACCTCGCGCCCTCTCGCCGGGCCGCACAACCGCGACCAGAAACGCCCCTTCGCCCGGCCCGCGCCGCGCGACGCCTCGGCGGAATCCGCGCACGCGTCGCGAGCACCACGACCCATCGAGAAGCCGGTCCTGATGGTGCAACCCACGACGCTCTGGGACTACCCATCGCAGCACTACGAGCGTTTCCTCGACGACGCCGGCACGCTCCGCACCACCCGCGCCGCCCGCACCGCGCGTGCCTTTGCACAGCAGGGATCGCAGGCCTACGAGGGCGCAACGCCCTCCTGGGTTGTCTGGCAGTGTGTCCGCCGATACACACGCCCGGGGCAGACCGTTGTCGACCCCATGTGCGGCGGAGGCACCACGATCGACGTCTGCGCCGACCTTGACCGCCAGTGCATCGGCCTGGATCTGGCCCCCAGCCGCCCGGACATCCGCCAGGGCGATGCACGCAAGATCCCGCTGCCGAACAACAGCGCCGACTTCGTCTTCATTGACCCGCCCTACTCCACCCACATCAACTACAGCGACGACCCGCGGTGCATCGGCCGTCTCGACGCCGCGGGCGAGGATCAGGGCCGCGCGTACTACGACGCGATGCGACAGGTCATCGCCGAGACTTCACGCGTGCTCCGCCCCGGCTGCGCCATGGGCCTGTTCGTCAGCGACAGTTGGCGGCGCACGCAGCGTGCAAAACGCGACGTGTTCATGCCCATCGGCTTCGAGCTTTACGCGCGATTGCTCGAACGCTTCGATCCGATCGACATCATCGTCGTCGCGCGACAGAGCGCCAAAATCGAGAAGGGCAACTGGCGCATGGCGGCAGAGGAGCAGAACTTCTACCTCCGCGGCTTCAATTACCTCTTCCTCATGCGCAAGCCCGGACCCGATCAGCCCGAGACCGAGGCCGCGTCCGTACCCGCGCCCGCGCCGATCACGCCGCGGCCCGATCCCCGGGGCCCGCGCCCGCCCCGTCCCCAGAGCCCCCGGCGCCCGTGATCGACGCGACATACTGCCGAACCAGCCCGATGACGAACGCCTGCTGCTCCGGGTGAAACGAAAAGTCGAACCCGAAGCCCACATAGACCAACCCGTCCGAGTCCAGATGCGTGTGCACGCGCCGCACCGTCACCGTCACCGGGATCGGCAGGAACGGCCTCAGCGGCAACTGCAGCCAACTGAACGCCCGACGCTCCAGCGCCGGCGCCTGCGCCTGCGAAATGGCCAGCCCCACGCCGCCCGGCGAAATGTTCAGCAACTTCGCGTTGTACTCCGGCCCCGCATACGGCAGCAACAGCTCCCGCTCAGTCTCATCACTCACAAGCCCGACGCCGTTCGCCGCGTTCGCCAGGTACGCCTCGATGTTCGCCCGGTTGGCGGCCTCCGCGGGCACCGCGCTCAGCGGGTCCAGCAGGGGCCGACCGATCACATCGGGCAGGTTGAACGAATTCGTGCTCGCCCGCTCGTGGGCTCGCCGCGGACACCGCGTCACGCCCGCGGGCATCTGCAGCGCCAGGCCCGGCTCGCCGTTGCCGATCGGTGTTCTCACACCCAGCGTCTGCGTCGGGAACGACCAGCGGTTCTGCCCGACGCTGTACGACGCGAGCACATTCGCCCCCGCCAGCACGCGCAGGCCCTGCCCCGCGAAGCCCGGCAGCGACACGATGATTTCGTGATCATTCAGCCGCAGCAGTCGCACGCGGAAGACCACGTCGCGCTCCTGGGATCCGCCGTTCGCCGGCTTGAACGACAGTTCGAGCGAGCCGCCGCGCTCGTGGATCTGGTGCAGGCTCTCGCGAAAGTTCTCGGTCCGTGATCGATTGGCGGGCACGGGGTCTCTCCAGGTTTGCTCGTCGATGGTGGGCACGCCGAGCGTCACGCGACGATCGTCGTCGCCCAACGTCGGCCCGGTCGCCCTCGCGACGAACGTGACATCGGTTCCCGTGGGACACCCCTTCACCACCGTCCCGCCACCGGCACGCGCACCATGGCAAGCCGCGCCGCCTGTAACGCCGACGCCGCACGCGCGCGAACCCGCCCGCCTCGCCCGACCATCCGCCGTTGCATTATCGGCCCGACGCCGGACCGTTCAGCCGCCGCCGCAGTTCCGCCACCGCCGACATCGCCGATGCTCGCGCCCCGGCGTCCATCGGCACGCCCCCGAATCGCACGCGGTAGTAGCGATCGACAATCTCGATCACAAGATCTCGGACGCGCGCGTCCGCGTGCGAGATCGAACGCGCAAAGTGCATCGGCGCGACACCCTCGCCCTTGCTGCGCCCGGAGCGTGCCAGTATCGCGAGCGCTTCGACGTAGAACCGCGTGGCCGGATCGCTCGCGCCCGCTCCGCGTCCAGTCACACGCGCGATCGCCCCGCGGAGCGCCCGCGTCAGCGTCGCCATCACCCCGCCCAGCCCGCGAGAAATCACGATCGCCCCGAACACCCCCGCCCCGGCGATCAGCACGATCGCCGCCCAACGCCCCAGCCCCGATTCCGGCACAAGCCCACGCAGCCTCTGCCCGATGCTGCTGAGCATCTCCAGCACCGCGCCGCGCCCGCTCTCAGACCGCGACGACGTCCCGACTCGCGACTGATCGAACGACACCACCGACGTCACCCATGTGAACTCCAGAGCATCGTAAAACTGCCGGAACATCGCGAGCAACCCCGACCGACGACGCGCCACGTGCGGCACGCTCCCCTCGGGCGTCGGATCGATCGTCTCCCATCGCGTCGGCACCACCCGCGCCTCCACCCACGCGTGCGCGTCCGACTCGCGCACCACAAAGTGCCCCACGACCGGGTTGAACTCCCCCGCCGCGTACCCGGTCACCACCCGTGCATCGATCCCCGCCGACCGGCACATGATCGCCAGCGCCGACGCGAAGTACTCGCAGTGCCCCGCCTTCGTGCGGAACAGGAACATCTCGATCGGGTCCTCATCCGCCATCGGCGCCGTCATCTCCAGCGTGTACGTCAACTCCTCACGCAGAAACGCCCGGAACTCGTTGATCGCCCGTCGGTTCGCCGGTGCATCCCGCTCCGCCGCGTCCCGCGAGACCCCCGCCCGATCAAGCAACCGGTCGACCAACTCGCGAAGCCTCGGCCCCGGATCGATCGCCGGCGGCACCGCCGGCGGGTTGCTCATCGTCGAGTTCACCACGCTGCTGACGACATACCGGTAAGGCCCCGCCGCGCCCTGGCGATGCACGATCCCGTCCGATCTGCTGCGGATGAACCGACCCGGCTCATCACCCATGATCGTCGCCGGCTCGTACATCGAGAACAACGGTGCCGTCCCGTCGCGCACACGCCGGACATTCACCTCCTGGCGGATCCGTGTCGTGCCCTCGGGCTCCGGGCGGAAGACCACCACCGTCCCCGCCGGGGCAGAGCGGTCGTCGCTGTCGTTGCGGTCCTCGGGCCCGTCCAGCCTTGCCCACGCGCCGGTGTCGCGGTCATAGTCCGTCAGCACCGCCCCGCGCAGATACAGCGTCGACACCTCGCCGGAAATATTCCGCCCCTCCCCGTCACGCAGCACCACTTCCATCACGCTCTGCGGCGATTGCGATATCACCCCCGAAGCGCCGAGCCGGATGGTGTCGCTGAACCCGCTCGGGCTTGTCGCGCCGATGTCGCCCCATGTGCTCGACAGGCTCGGGATCAGGTTCCTGGGTGTCACGACGAACGCCACCACGCCCAGCAACAGCGACAGCGCGATCGACACCGCCGCCGTGCGACGCAGACTCCAGATCGCCGCCCCCGCCACCCCGAAAGTCATCGGCTCAGGCGCATCGCGATCAAGAACTCCCGACGCCCGCAGCGCCTGCGCATGCCCCGAGTGCGCCTGAAAGTACACGATCGCCGTGATGATCAGGGGCGTGTAGATCATCAACAGCAGCCCCAGCGCCAGCGAGTTGCTCGTGAGGATCGCACCGATGACCACGAACAGCGACAGCGCGATCGTCTGCGCCTCATCGCGCAGCCGCCGACGATCCTGCAGGCGGATCAGCAGCACAAGGGTGAGAAACTCCGCAACGATCGTGATCAGTTCCGACCGCTGCTGCGCCGCCTGCAGCAGCGCATTCCCCGCCGCCGCGAGCACCAGCGCGTTGAGCCCGAGCGCGGGCAGCGCCCGCGCGGGCCTCATCAACGTCAGCCCGTGCGACAGCAGCGCCGCCGCAAGAACTACCAGCGCCAGCCCGGGTCGCACGTCCGCCGCGACAAAGCACAGCGCCGCCGTCACGGCGCTGCCGAGGATCAGCAGCCGCAATCGTGACAGGCGGATCACGAGGCCACCGCCTTCCGCCACAGCCGACGAATCCCGCCCACCGCCCGCCGCGCCGCGTCGTTCGTCATCGCCGTCAGCACGCCCTCGGGCACCTGCGCCGGCGCCTCCGCCGCCAGGTGCACCGCCCCGGGCCACACCGAGGCGTCCACGACGCCCGAGTGCACGACCATCACGTGATCGCCCTCTCGCGGCCGCGCGCTCCGCCGATCCTCCGCCCCGCCCAGTCTCGGGTCGTCCAGACTCTGCATCGCCAGCGCGTTCAGCATCGACTGCAGGTGCGCCGGTCCATCCCTCGGCGGCATGCTCAGCCCGGTCCCCATGATCACCAGTCCCACCCGCACGCCGTCATCGATCGACCGCGAGACCAGACCCGCCGCCATCGAAATCGCCCGCTCGCACCGCTCGCGACGCGCCCCCGCCGTTCGCTCGCCAGCACGCCCCCCGCCGCCTGCCACCGCGTCCAGCCGGAGCATGATCCACCGCTGCCCCGTCGCCTCCTGGCTCGACAGCCGCACGCGCAACTGATCATGACGCGCCGACAGGCGCCACGCGATCGCCCGCGGCGGGTCGCCCTCCCGATACTCCCGCAGCGACAAAAAGTCATCGCCCGGCCCCGGGTCGTTGCTCGATCTCGCATCCTGCTGCCGCTTGACCTGCCCGCGCCTGGGCGGCACAAGCGCCACCGCCTCGGGCCTGGGCCGCACGATCCCATCGCCCGCGATGTCCCACCGCAAAGCCTTGCGGATAATCCCGAACGGGAACGACGACGTGACCACGTACCCCTTGCTCCGCACTACGCCCCGCTCCACCGCCAGCCCCTCCGCCTCTGCGTGCACGACCAGCCCCGGCCCGACGTGCAACACAAACGCCGTTGGCGGCGTCTCCAGCCTCCCACGCTGAACGCCCGCGTTCGGCCCGCTCCCGCCGCCCCCGGCGCTGCTCGCATCCGGCGCATCGTCGATCAGTTCACGGATCGTCAGGCAGTGCAGCGCGATGAACCGCGAGGTGTTCCGCACCTCGTAGCGCACGCGCAGCGCTTCGCCGACTTGTGTCGGCTCGATCGCCTCGCGACGCACCGACACGGACATGAGCATCCATCCGCTGATGATCCCCGAGACGATCACCATGCCCATCGAGAGCCCGAACACCCAGAACAGCAGGTTGTTCTGCGCATGAAACGCGCCGACCGCGACCAGCAGCGACACGCCGCAGTACAGCAGCAGCGGGGGGTGCACGTGATACTGACGCTTGGGCTTGATCATCGTCAACATCCGCCGTCGGCACGCTCCCGCCGCCCGACCATGTACCCGCTCAGATCGTGAAGTACACCGGCGCGTTCCCCGGCTTCCACTTGATGTTGCACCCGATGCTGGGCCGCTGGTCCAGCGAGGGCGTCCCGCCCGCGAGCACCGCATCCACCGCCGCGCGCAGGTCGCGCCCGCTCACCGCCAGCGTGTTCCCGCCGCGTTTGCCCGCGGGGCGTGAGTCGTCGAACTGTCCGCGATACACCAGCCGATGCTCGGCGTTGAACACATAAAAGTCGGGCGTGCACGCCGCCCGATACGCCTTGGCAACGGCCTGGGTTTCATCGAACAGGTACGGGAACACATACCCCGCCGCCAGAGCCTCCTCCCGCATCTTCTCCGGCCCGTCCTCCGGGTGCGCCGCGACATCGTTCGACGAAATCGCCACAATCCCCACGCCGCCGGGCCCCTGTCGTTGGGCCAAGTCCCGCCCGAACGCCGCCAACCCGTCGCGAAGGTGCTTGACGAACGGGCAGTGATTGCAGATGAACATCATCACCATCGCACGCCCAGCGAAGTCCGCCGACGAAACAGCCTTCCCGCTCACCACGTCCGTCAGCGAGAACGCCGGGGCCGCGGTCCCCAGGGCCAGCATTGTTGAAGGTGTGTGCGCCATGTCCGCCGCTCCTTCCGCCCGCCATCGTCATGCATGGCGGGACGATTGTCGTCACGTGCTGCGTCGAATCTCGAACCCGCCCTTGCCGCACAGGTCCACGAACCTGCGCAACAGATCCTTGTTCTTCCCGCTGAAGAACTCGAACATGTTCACCTTCGCCCCGGGCTTGAGCAGCCGGATGTCCTCGTGATACGGCAGGTCCACCGTCGTCAGCACCTTGTGCGCCAGCGCGTCGTGATCCGGGATGTCGTCCATCACCGCCCCGAGCACCCGCGCGATGTCCGCCGCGTCCTCGTCGCTCACACGCTCGCCCATCCCGGCGAAGTAGTTCATCACGGGCCACTCGCGCACGTTGCCGTACTTGTCCAGGTGCTCGGGCCGCTCGCCCCAGTCCGTCGGCGCGATCGTCCCGCGGGGCTTCCACCCGCGGTCAAAGGCCATCTTCAGCGCCAGCCCGTACTGGGGCTTGCTGAACCGAATCGTCCCGCCTTCTCCGCTGACCGTCCTGGACATGGTCCAACCGTAGTGCGCTCCGTGTACCTCAGTCGTTCGGGTCACGCATCAACTTCCGCAGCAGGGGCGTCAGCGCGATGATCACGATCCCGCCGCCGACCGTCAGCACCACGAACTGGAGGAAGAAGTTCGCAAACGGCGCGCCCATATCCAGCCCGATGTCCTGCACGAAGAACCGCGCACTGGCGATCGTCGCCGCGTCCGCCTCGCCGGCGATCTTCCCGCCCACCGTGTACGCCAGGAAACTGCTCAGGAACCACACGCCCATCAGCAGCGACGTCGACGACTTGGGCGCCGCCCGCGTCACGTACGCCAGACCCGTCGGCGACAGGAACAACTCCCCGATCGTGTGCAGCACATACGTCGCCACCAGCAGCCACATGCTCGCCAGTGCGCCGGGCTCCTTCACCGCAAGCCCCGCGAACACCATGAACACATACCCGAGTCCCAGCCAGATCAGCCCCAGCCCAATCTTCACCGGCTGGGGCACCGCGATCTTTCGCTGGGCGAGAGCCACCCACATCGCCCCGAAAATCGGCGAGAGAATGATGATCACCAGCGGGTTGATGTTCTGAAACCACCCCGTCGGCACAAGGAACCCCGAAATCTCCCGGTTCATCCGCTCGTCCGTGAAGAAGCTCACGCTCGTCGCCGCCTGCTCGAACGCCAGCCAGAACAGGAAGTTGAAGAACATGAAAATGAAGATGCTCGCCACCGGACCGCGGTCCATGAGTTTCTGCGATGCGGTAAAGGCCACCGCCCACGCGACCCCAGCGCCGATGAGCGTCCAGAAGACCCACTTCTCTGACAGGAACCCGTCCACACGCCCCAGCAGCCCATGGTGATACGCCACCCCGACCGCTGCCGCAGCGATGACACCCGCAACCAAGAACATCGGCGACGCCTTCGACCGCCAACTCGGCCCCGCTCCTGCGTCCGGCGCAAGCCCGATCCCGTCCAGATACTTCCGCCGGAAGTACATGTACTGCACCAGCCCCGCGAACATCCCCACCGCGGCGAGGCTGAAGCCCCAGTGCCACCCCAGACGTTCGCCCGCCCACGCCACACCCGCCGTCCCGAGCAGCGCGCCGAGATTGAGCCCCATGTAGAAGATCCCGAACGCCCCGTCGCGCCGCTTGTCCCCCGCGGGGTACAACTGGTTCACCATCACCGACACCGACGGCTTGAAGTGCCCCGTGCCGATGACAATCAGCGCCAGCCCCGTCACAAACACGCTCATGCCCACGTCGCTCGTGCCCATCGTGCCCAGTCCGCTGATGCCCAGCAGCACATGGCCCAGCGTGATCAGCACGCCGCCAACGAGCATCGACCGATGCGTCCCGATGAACCTGTCGGCAATGACGCCGCCGAGCACCGGCAGCAAGTAGGCCATTCCGCCGTACCAGCCGATCAGGTTGCTCGCGTCCGCCTGCGACCACCCACGCCCCGGGTTGAACCCCGCCGCCGCCCCGGCGGGAAGCGGCTCCATCCCCGTCAACTTGCACTTGAGGTACAACCCCAGAATCGCCCGCATCCCGTAGAAACTAAACCGCTCCCACATCTCCACCATGAACAGCAGAAACAGCCCCGGCGGGTGCCCCAAGATCGTTCGGCCCTGATCGCCCATCCCCGCACTCGGCCCGTCGCTGTTGGAGGTCTGCATCCCGCCGAGCATACCGGCCGCCCAAGCCTCCTCACCGCCACACCGCTGATCGAGTATCCTCAACCCCATTCGCGTGGGACGTCGACACTCGCCGACGCCCGCGCCGACCGCTCCGCCCTCCTCCACGGGATCATCGCCATGCAAGCCGCGCCCGCCAAAGCCTCCATCACGTCCCGTCTTCTCGACTTCATCGAACGCCTCGGCAACAAGCTCCCCGAGCCCGCGCTCATCTTCGTCTTCCTCGCCGCGCTGGTCATCGCCGTCGCCGCCGTCGGCAGCGCCGTCGGCTGGAACGTCCAGCCCATCCGCGTCGTCGGTGTCTACCAGATGACCACCGCCCCTGATGGCTCACAGGTCAAAGCGCTCGACGAACGCGGCAAGCCCATTCCCATCCTCGATGAGCACGGCCACCAGAAACGCACCACCGAAAACGTCGGCCAGCCCCTCGAGCCTCGCAGCCTCCTCACCTCCGAGGGCATCTATTGGATGTTCTCGTCCATGGTCCGAAACTTCACAGGCCTCCCCGCCTTGGGCCTGGTCTTCGTCTCCATGCTCGGCATCGGGCTCGCCGAGAAGTTCGGCCTCTTCAGCGCGCTCATGCGATTCCTCGCCCTGCTCACGCCCGCCAGATTCCTGACCCCGGTTATCGTCTTCATCGGCGCGAATTCCTCCGTCGCCAGCGACGCCGGGTACATCATCCTCCCGCCGCTCGCCGCCGCGCTCTACCTCGCCGTCGGCCGTCACCCCGTCGCGGGCCTGGCCGCCTCCTTCGCCGGCGTCGCCGGTGGCTTCGGCGGGGGCCTGTTCCCGACCGCCGCCGACGGCTTCCTCGCCGGCGTCGCGACGCAAGCCGCCGCGATCATCGACCCCGCATACCCCGCGGTGCAGGCCGTCCACAATCAGTTCTTCAAGATGGGCTCCGCCGTCATCGTCATGTTCGCCGGCTGGCTCGTGACGGACCTGCTCATCGAGCCCCGCCTCAAGCGTCAGCAAGCCCTCGATTCCGCCGACACCTCCGCCATCAGCGCGATGGCCCTCACGCCCCTCGAGAAGAAGGGCCTTGCCATCGCCGGCCTCGTGCTCGTCATGGTCCTGGGCAGTTTCTCCGCGCTGGTCTTCGTCAAGAACGCCCCGCTTTACGGCGTCGGCATGCCCACCCTCGCGACCGGCCAGATCCCCTCCGCCGTCAACGCCACCTTCCACCAGGCAACCACCCTCCCCGACATCCCCGCCGAACGCACCCTCATGCTCGTCAAGCCCGAAACCAAAGCCGGCAACACCGAGCCCGGCTGGCTCATCGAGCAGAACCCCGGCAGCAAGCCCGCCGTCGTCGAACGCCCCAGCGACAAGTGGTCACAGGTCATCGTCCCGGCAATCTTCCTCTCCTTCCTCCTGCCTGGAATGGCCTTCGGCATGATCACCGGCGCACTCCGCTCCCAGAAGGACTTCATCGAAGCCCTCTACCACGGCATCCGCTCCATCGTCCCCGTTCTGGCCATCGCGTTCTTCATGGGCCAGTTCGTCAACTACTTCACCTACACCGGCCTCGACCGAATGCTCGCCTTCGCCGGCGGCAAACTCCTCCTCACCGCCGACCTCCCCCTCCCTCTGCTCATCTCGCTCTTCATCCTCCTGGTCATCGCTGGCGACTTCGTCATGTCGGGCATGCTCAGCAAGTTCGGCGTCATGGCACCCATCTTCATCCCTATGTTCATGATGGTCGGCATCTCCCCGGAACTCACCACCGCCGCCTACCGCATCGGCGACTCCGTCGTCAACATCGTCACGCCCCTGAACAGTTACCTCCTCATCATCCTCGTCGTCCTTCAGAAGTACAAAAAGGACGCCGGCCTCGGCAGCCTCATCTCCCTCATGCTCCCCTACAGCATCGTCTTCGGCCTCATCTGGACAGGCTTCCTCCTGCTCTGGATGCTCCTGGGCGCGCCCCTTGGCCCCGACGCCCCGCTGTTCTACTCACCCCTCAAGTAACACGTCCCCGCCGCTCGCCCACCCCCATCCCGCACGAACGCGAACGCCGTCGACGAACCCACCATGGGCTCGTCGACGGCGTTGTGCTTGAGTCCTGTTTGGCGCTCCGCGCGCGTCAGTTTCCGCCAGCGGTGGTCGACACCGTCGTGCTCCCGGGCGCATCCGGGTTCTTCCGCTCGCCCTCGGGCCTTGCCGTCGGCGGCGCCTTCTCATCACCCGGCTGCACCATGATCCGCACCGCCTCTCGCTTCTGCGTTCGCGCGGCATTCGCCGCCTCCAGCGCAGCAAGCCCGCGGTCGCGGTCCAGCGTCGTCTTGGCCCGGCTCTCATAGTCGCTCGCCGCCCCCGCACCGCCCAGCGATGCCAACTGCCCTTCCTGCCGAGCGCGGATATCGCCCAGCCGCGAGGTGATCTGCTCCAGGCTCGTCGCGCGATATCGGCTCTGCTCGTTGATCGAGTTCTGCCGTTCCGTGAACACCGCGATCATCCGCTCGTTTCGGGCGATCGAGTCCACCTGCCGATCCAGTTGCCATAACTGCACCTGGAACTCGCGCTGCTCGCCCTCGAGCTTCTTGACCATCGCGCTCAGCCGTTCTTCCTGCTGCTTGAGATACCCCATATCGCGATCGATGTCGCTCGTCCGCTGCGAGTACGCCAGCCGCGTGTTGACCACGTCCGACGTCTTCGAGTACGCCTGATCGACGTCCAGCACCTTGCCGCCGAAGTGAATCTCCACCGCCGGCGGCGTCTCCATCGACGCGTTGACGACCTTCGCGTCTTCCGCACGCGTAATCAGATTCTTCAGCGTGTTCAGGTCCGTCTCGGTCATGTCGATCACCCGCGACGCCACCTGCCGCTCGCGCTCCAGTTGCGAAATGTTCGACCGAACCTCGCTCAGATCGCTCCTGGCCGCGGCCAGCCTCCGCGGATACTCCCCTTCCAGCGTTCGCAACTGCGCCCGCAACGCCACCGGGTCCTTGATGTGCTTGTCGATCTCGACGTTGATCGAGTCCTGCGTCTGGCGGAAGAGCGCCATCACGCGGTCCGTCCCCGCCACCAGCACCAGCACGCCCACCGCCACCCCGCCGATGACCAACGACCGTCCCATGATCCGCCCGAGTTTCATCGCACGCTCCTTTTGCACGCAGACGCTCGAATCGCCCCGTACACGCACTCGGCACGCCCGGCCGGACGGGGTCCATCTTCCTTCTTGGGATCCCCCGCACGACGATTTCACGCCCCACCCCCGCAACACCCCACGTCGCCCGATTCTGCGGTACGCTCTCGCGTCCCCTTCCCGCGCGGCGACCTCATGCTCAACAGCCTCACCACCAACTTCATCTCCAGACTCCGCGCCCAGGATCAGGCCGCGTGGTTCGAACTTTGGCAGACCTTCGGCCCCGTCCTTCAGGCCCAACTCTCCCGCTGGGGCAAGGGCCGCATCGGCCCCGACACCGTCCAGGACCTCTCCCAGGAAACCCTCGCCGCCCTCAGCGACTGCATCGACCGTTACGACCCCTCAAAGGGCGCACGCTTCAGCACCTGGCTCCTGGCCATCGCCAAACACGTTTTGGGCGACGAGATCGACCGCCGAAACGCCCAGAAACGCGGCGGCCTCGGCGCCGGAAAGTTCATCTCAACCACCAAACCCCCCAGCACCTCGGGCCCCGCCCCTGCCGGCTCCGATCGAGCCTCCGACACATCCTCCGGAACCCCGCGCGTCCTGCCCCTGGCCAAGGCCATCAGCCTCGATGAGGCCTGGATGACCGCCGCGAGCGTCCCCCCCGCCGACCAGGCCTACGAGGCCGCCGTCTTCGCCGCAAAGGTCCACGCCGCCCTCCGCCACACCGAGAAACACAGCGAGTTCGCGGACTTTGAGATCTTCCGCATGCGCGTCCTCGACGCCATCCCGGGCAAGGACGTCGCCGAGAGTTTGGGCATCAGCGAGCCCACCGTCTCCCGCCGTCTGGCCCGCGTCCGGGACATCCTCCGCACGCACCTGTCCGAGATTATCGCGACCTACTCCTTCACCGCCGACGAACTCGCCGAGGCCCGCGTCAACGGCGTCGACCTCCTCGCCTCCAAGGGCGACGACACGCAATTCGACGACGCGGTGGGCGAAATCTACCGCAGGGCCCGCATCGTCGGCGAAAGCGACGAAGCCCCGCCGCGTCGCTGAAAGGCCCCGCCATCGCCCGCGCCGATACACTCCCGAAAGTCCACCCCGCGAAAACCGAACAACTCCCGCGTCACCGGCGTCCTCGCCCGCGCACCGTTCCCCACGCGCGGACGCTCCAAGCCCCGGCCACCCGCGGACACCACCCATGGACATCCTCCTCGGCATCCTCGTCCTCTTTCTCGTCGTGCCAGCGGTGCTCGTCGCCCTCATGTTCGCGATCCTCCCGATCATCCGCGGCCTCGGCTACATCTTCGGCCTCATCGCTCGCTTCATCCGCAACGTCATCGCCGACACCCTCCGCGCTCTCGGCACCCTCATCACCGCACTCGTCTTTGTCTTCCTGGTCCTGGGCAACGTGCTCGTCGGCCGATGGTCCGCCGCACGCCACTTCGCCGCCGCCGTCGGCGCGGAACTCACCGCCTTCAGCGCGTGTCTCTACCGCCTGCTCATCGGCCATCCCGCTCGCCTGCTCATGCTCGACCCGCTGGTCGAAGGCATCGAGCGCCGAGTCCCCGCCGCCATGCTTGGCGCGCCCGGCCCCACCATGCCCGCGCACGCTCCCAGCGCCGGGCCCCTCAACACCCTCAGCCAGCCAACCCCCGACAGCGACACGCCCGCCCAACGCCACTCACGCCCCGGCGTCTTCGATGGCTACACCATCACCGGCACACTCCCCGGCGGCGGGTCGGGCAGCCGCCTGTACATCGCCCGCCCCGAACCGCGCAAACTCGCCGAACTCGCCGCCGCCGGCTTCGCGGGCGTCGATCAGGTCGTCATCAAGTCCTTCTCCGTCCGCGAGGGCAGCAGCCTGCCGCAAATCGTCCGAGAGAACCGCGCCCTCATCGCCGCTCGCCGAATGGGCCTGGTCCTTGAGCACGATCTCTCAAGCGACCGCTTTTACTACGTCATGAAGTTCGTCCCGGGCCCTTCGCTGGGCCTGGCGGTGCAGTCCCTTCACGCCGCCGCGCCCGCGCAGGGCCTGGACACCCCCGCCATCCGCACCATCACCAACTACGCGCTCGACCTGCTGACCACCCTCGACCAGTACCACCGCGCCGGCCTCTGGCACAAGGACATCAAGCCCGACAACATCATCGTCAGCTCCGCCGATCACCGCGCACACCTGGTCGACTTCGGGCTTCTCACGCCCCTTCGCTCGACCATGACCCTCACAACCCACGGCACGGAGTACTTCCGCGATCCGGAAATGGTCCGCATGGCTCTCCGCGGCGTGAAAGTCGCCGATGTCGACGGCGCGAAGTTCGACATCTACGGCTCCGGCGCCGTCATGTTCGCCATGATCGAGAACAACTTCCCCGCGCACGGCGCACTCTCCCAGATCACCCGCCGATGCCCCGAGGCCCTCCGTTGGATCGTCCGTCGGGCCATGACCGACTACGACAAGCGCTACGCCTCCGCGAGCGATGTCCTCGCCGACCTGCGCATGCTCGCACAGGCCCCGGACCCCTTCGCCGTGCGCCCGTCACAGTTGCCGAGTTTCCGCGCCGCGCTGTCGGGCGATGACGCCGCCGCCGTCGGCGCCGTCGGCCCCGCCG
>VYLX01000043.1_pt1 | contig 27668 bp, 20 predicted proteins | sample 5114181 | NCBI WGS metagenome assembly VYLX01 (sample SAMN12291812, study PRJNA351875) | freshwater metagenome | isolation source: freshwater lake | place: USA: Michigan, Sherman Lake | collected 2011-08-08
GGGCGACGATGCCCGCACGCGCGTCGGCGGCGACGCCAGCGCGGCGCAGGTCATGTGGCTGGATCTGGACGCGGGCTCGGCGGCAGACACGCCGCCGACGGGCGACTCGCCCGCAAGCGTGCGCACGACTCCGCTCTCGGGGCTGTGGGGCGCGGGCATCGCGGCGGGCGTGCCGACGGGGCCAATTCTGCTGGCGGGGGTGCTGCTGCTGGCGCTGATGGAACTGGCGCTGGCACGCTGGGCGAGCATCGCGCCGGGAGTCACCAGCGCCGCCGGCGCGAGCACGCCCGGGACAGGAGTCACGCGTGCGAACTGACGACGCGGGCAACATCCCGGGCCTGATCACCTCCGGCCTTTTCGGCACGGGCGGGCTCACGCCCGGGCGCGACGGCGTGGAACTGGTCTTCACGTATCCGCTGGCGATGTGGGAGTGGGCCCTGGCGGCGATCCTTGCCTGCGCGCTGGCGTGGTGGTCCTATCGCCGGCTCGACGCCCCGCGCTGGGCCGCGGTGCTGCTGGCCGGGGTGCGCGCGGCGGTGCTGTTGCTCGTGCTGCTGCTGCTGACGGGACCGAAGCTCATCAAGCCGATCGAGACGCTCGAGCGCGACTGGGTGCTGGTGCTGGTCGATCGCTCCGCGTCCATGTCGCTCGCCGACGCGCCGCGGGGGGAACAGGCCGGCGCGAACGCGGAGCCGCAACGCACGCGCGAGGAGCAGTTGCGATCAGCACTGGCGCGTGCCGCGCCGGCGTTCGCGGACCTTGCGCGCGAGCGCACGCTCGTGCCGCTGGGCTTTGAGGGCGGGACGTTCGATCTGCCGGCGAGCGAGCCGAGCGCGGGCGACTCGGGAGCGGGCGACACGAGCACCGTCGCACTCGGCCCGTGGACGCTCAGCACGCCCGAGGGTCAACGCACGAACATCGGCCAGGCGCTCGAGTCGGCCCTGCAGCGTGCCGCGGCGAGGCCGCTGTCGGGCATCGTGCTCATCAGCGACGGGCGCTCGACCGACGAGCCCAGCCGGGCACTGGTGCGCCGGCTCATCGCCGAGCGCGTGCCGGTCTTCACGCTGCCGCTGGGCAGCGCGACGGCACTGGCGGATCTGGCGGTTGTGCGTGCCACCGGGCCGGGCGCGGCGTTCGCGAACGACCTTGTGCCGATCGAAACGGTCGTCGAGCGTCGCGGCGGGGGCGCGGGGGCGAGCAGCAGCGTCGTCGAACTCATCGACACCGCGACCGGGCGCGTGGTGGACCAGCGCGTGGTCCAATGGCCCGCGCTGCCGACCGACAGCACTGAGGGAGGCGACACCTCGGCGTCGCCGCTTCGTCCGCCGCAGAAACTCACACTCACGACCACGCCCTCTCTGGCCGGGCGGTCGTCGTATCAGGTGCGCGTGCGCAGCGATGGCGCCGCGACCGGCCCGGACCTGGTGCCGGGCAACGACGGCGCGAGCGTCGCGGTGACGATCGTCGATCGACCGATGCGCGTGCTCTCGCTCGACGGCACGCCGCGCTGGGAGCACCGGTTCCTCAAGAACATTCTCTCTCGCGAGAAGTCGATGGAGTTCGCCTCGCTCGTGCTCGCGGCGGGTCGGCGGTTCCTGGCCGAGGGCTCCATCGACCTGCAGAGCGTGCCGGTTTCGCCCAGCGAGTGGGACGCGTTCGATGTGATCATGATCGGCGACATGGGCCCGGAGGTCATGAGTCCCGAACAACTCGAGCAGATCCGCCGACGCGTGAGCGTGGGCGGTGCCGGGCTGATGTGGGTCGCCGGCCCGGGCGACACGCCGCAGGCCTGGCGCGGCACGCCGCTGGCGGACCTGCTGCCCGTCTCGCTGGAGGGCGACGCGCCGCTTCGCACCTGGGACCGCGATGTAACCGTGACACCCGCGCCGCTGGCGCGCACGCTGGGCGTGATGCGGCTGAGCGACGCCGACCCGGCCAGCGCCACCGCCGCAAGCAGCACCGCGAGCGATGCCAACGCCGACGCCTTCTGGCCCGCGGTCATCAGCGACCCGGCGACGGGCTGGTCGCGTCTTCGCTGGGCACAGCGTCTGGACCCGGCTCGGCTCAAGCCCGGTGCCGAGGCGCTGGCGTTCGGCGTGCCGGTCGACGGCGTGGGTGCGCCGACGCCGCTGGTGCTGACCATGCGCTTCGGCGCGGGGCGCGTGGTGTATGTGGCGACCGATGAGGTCTGGCGCTGGCGCTACGGGCGCGGCGAGGACCTGCCCGAACGCTTCTACTTGCAGTTGCTCCGCCTGCTCGGGCGCGAGAGCGTCGAGCGCTCGGGCCGGCCGGCGCTGCTGGAACTCAGCCCGCAACGTGCCGAGGTGGGCCAGACCGTCCGCGTGAGCGTGGAACTGGTCGACCAGGCCCTGATCGACGCGCGCCCGGCGTCGATCGGCGTGCGCATCGAGCCCGCGGACCAGCAGGGCGTCGCGACCGACCTGACCCTTCGCCCCGCGGGCACGATCGGGCCGAGCGAGGGCTCGCGCACGTTCGTCGGCGCCTGGGTGCCGCAGCGTGCCGGGGCGTACCGCGTGAGCGTGACCGATGCGCTGCTGTCGGGCACGCCGCTGTCGCAGGAAGCGGTCGTCGTCCGCCCCGATGACGAACTGCTCCGCCCGGAGACCGACCACGCGCGACTGGCCGAACTCAGCCGCGTCACCGGCGGGCGCGTGCTCGGCGAGAACGAACTGAGCGAGTTGCCCAGACTCCTGCCACGGCGAGAGGTCCGCATCGAGGGCATCGCCGACGAGCGAACACTCTGGGACACGTGGCCCGCGCTCTTGGCGGTGCTGCTGCTGTTGAGCATCGAGTGGGTCGGGCGGCGCATCGCCCGTCTGGCCTGAGCGGCCCGCTCGCTTACATGAACCGCCTGGCCTCGTGCTGCGGCTTGTTGCTCTGTGCCGTCGCCGACGGGTCCATGTGCGCCGGGTCGATGGGCAGAACCACGGTAAACGTCGCGCCGCGGTCGGGGTGGCTGAGCAGCTCGATGCGTCCGGCATGCAGCTCGACGATGCGCTTGGTCACGGCCAGCCCGAGGCCCGTCCCGCGCAGGCCCTTGGTCGAGAAGAACGGCTCGAACACGCGCTTGTGCATCTCCGCCGGCACGCCCGGCCCGTTGTCCTGCACGCGGATGTTCAGTTCGCCCACGCTGCTCCGCGAGCCGTCGCGCAGCTTCGTCCCTGCGGGGCGGAAGCCCGCCTTGACCGTCACCACGCCCGTGTTCGGCTCGACCGCCTCCACGGCGTTGGTCAGCAGGTTCATGATCGCCTGGTGCATCTGCCCGGAGTCCAGCGGCACCGGAGGCATGTCCGCCTCGGCGTCGATGATCAGGCCCACGCCGCGGGACGAGCACTTGTCGCGGATCAGCGCCGCGCAGTCGTCCAGCAGCGCGTTGACGCGCGTCAGTTCCACCTCCAGCGTGCGCGGGCGCGAGTACGCGAGCATGTTCATCGTCAGCGACATGATGCGATCAAGGTTCCGCTTGAGGATCCCCCAGCCGCCGGTGGAGACCTGCAGGTCGCCCTTTTTCAGGCCCAGCTCAACGACGTCCGCCCCGCTGCGCAGGCCCTGAAGAATGTTCTTGATCGAGTGGCTCAGGCTCGCGACGGTCTCGCCCATCGCCGCGAGGCGCTCGCCCTGGAGTTTCTGCGCGTACAGCTCGGCGTTGGCCATCGCCAGCCCGGCGTGCTGCCCGATGGCGTTGAGCAGCGCCAGTTGCTCGCTGGTGAACGTGCGATGAGCCGACGAGCAGTCGATGTACAGGACGCCGAAGGTCCGGTCGCGAGCGCGGATCGGCGCGCAGATCGCCGAGCGGATGTTCAGGCGTGCGATGCTGTCGCCCAGCGAGTTGTCCGTGCCCTTGAATCGCGGGTCGGTCATCGCGTTGGAGCACAGCACGCCCTCGCCCTTTGCCACGACGTGCTGCACGATCGTGCGCGAAACGTGAATCTGCCGCGACTGGCCGGGCTGCTCGGGATTGCCGGGCTGCCCAGAATTGCCTGGCTGCGCCGGCTTTCCTGGCTGCGCTGGCCCGGCGGCCTGCTCGGGGCTCTCGCTCTCGGCGTGCCGCACCACAGCCGGCTGCATGGTCGACAAGTCGCCCGAATCGATCAGCGCGATCACGCCGCGCTCCGGACGGAACTCCTCGAACACCACGCCCATCACCGCCTTGAGCAGTTCCTCTTGATCCGGCGCGCGGGCCGTCAGCGCCGTGATCCGGTAGAGGATCCGCAGGTGGTCCCCGGCGTGCTGCGCCGGATCGTCGTCGGACAGCAGCACCGAGTCCTCGTTGCTGGCGATCGCCCGCTGCACCGCAGAGTCCATCTGCGACGCCGGCACCAGCCGCACCGTGTCCAGATCGCTCCGCTCGCGCGAGCGCCCGAAGACAAACAGCGTCGCGCCCGTGCGGATCTGATCCCCCGCACGCAACTGCGTCCGCCCGCCGATCTTCTGCCCGTTGACAAACGTCCCGTTCTGCGAGCCCAGATCCCGGATGTACCACAGCCCGCTGTCGGGAGTCAGTTCCGCGTGGCGACGCGACACCGTGTTGTCCGCCAGCGGCAACGCCTCGCTCGAACGCCCCACCAACTGCGGCTCGGCATCCGGCAGTTCGAACGTCCGGCCCTTGTCGGGCCCCTGAATCACCGTCAGCACCAGCATGCTCTGACTCTACCACACCGGACCGGCCCGGGCCGACCTACGCTCGCGCCGATGGCCAAGGCCCCCGCATCCTCGCACGCTGGCGCCGCCCAGGCCGCCAGCGCAGGCGTCCCCCCCATTGCCGTGCTTCATGGCGACGAGCGATCACTCATTCTCGACACGACCAACGCCTACCGCGCGGCCCTCGAATCGCTCCACGGCGAGTGCGACCTGCTGACCTTCGACGGCGCCTCCGCCCGCATCGCCGACGTGCTCGATGAGCTGCGCTCCGTCGGGCTCATCGCCCGGCACAAGCTCGTGGTGGTCGACAACGCCGATCTGATGCTCCAGGAGAAGGAAGACGCCCCAAGCTCCTCCCGCACCCCTCGCGAGCTGATGGAGGCGTACGCCAAGTCGCCCGAGCCGGCCAGCACACTGGTGCTGCGCGCGGGGGTCTGGCGCGCGGGAAATCTCGACAAGGCGATCGTCGCGGCCAAGGGCGTAATCCTAAAAATGGCCGAGAAGAATCCCGCCGAGGCCGGCGCGTGGATCATCGACCGCGCCCGCTCGCACCACGCCTGCGTCATCTCATCCGATGCCGCGGCCGAGCTGGTGAACCTCTCGGGTGTGGGCATGGCTCGCCTGGACAGCGACCTCGGCAAACTCGCGGTGCTGGCGCTCGAGAACGCCGCGTCTCCCGTGCCCGCCTCCGCCAGCAAAGCCGCCGGCGCACCAAGGCCCACAATCACCCGAGACATGGTCCGCGCGCTCGTCGGTGACTCGCGCGAAGAGGCACTCTGGGACATCCAGACCCACGCCCTCAGCGGCAACGCGAACGAGGCCCTCCGCCAACTCCACCGGGCGCTGGAAGTCTCCGATCACGAGCCCGTCGCCATCGGCATCGCGTACGTGGACCTTGCCCGCAAACTCGACGGCGCGGCCCGAGGACTGGCCGCCAACGAGAACCCCCGCGCTCTTGCCGGCAGGCTCAAACTCTGGGGCAGGACCAGCGACATGATCCTCCGCATCGCCGGCCGCCTTTCGCCCGCAGACGCCCACGAACTCTTCCGCCACGCCATCGACACCGACCGCCGGAACAAGTCCGGCGAGGGCGACCAGATCCACAACCTCGAGGCGCTGACCCTGCACTTTGCAAGGCTGGGCGGCTGATCAGCCGATAGACGGCTTCATCGGCCAAGGTGTCCCGGGCTGCTGGTGCGCCCGCGAAGCACGGCCGACGACGACTGTGGGCCAGGATGGCCCGTGTTCCGATCGCACCGCCAGCGGGCAGGAGGCCCCGGATGACGATCACGATCAGACCAACCCCCATGCCGCCACGCCGCGCGATGCCCGCGGCCCGCGCGCTCACACGCGGCGCTGCGCTGATGTGCGCCGCGGCGGTGATGCTCCAGATCGGCTGCGCGGGCACGGGCACCGCCGAAACGCAGGACGCTCCGCCCGACGCGACGACGATCGATCCGCGGGCCAGCACCGACATCGCCGAGGGTCTGCGCGAGTCGTTCGCGGGTGTGGACCCTGCGCGCCGCGCTCGGCTGGACGAGTTGGCCGTACCGAGCGAGGGCGAGGTCGACCGGGCCGGGCGCGCGGGCCAGACGCGTCGCCCCCGCCTGGACGCGCCTGCACCGCAGAACGCCTCGCCGCGGACCGCGCGGGCCGATGCGCAGAACAACGCCCTTGCCGAGGCGCCCGGCGACACCCCGGCCGCGGCCATCGCAGATCCGGACGAGCAGTCGCCCCGGAGCGCCGACGCCCCAGTGAACACGCCCGACGCCCCGGCGCCCTCGATGTCCGCAACAGCGCCGACCACCGACACCAGCGAGCAGCGCGAGGCCCTCATCGCGCAACTGGCCCGCACCCTCGCCGCCCCGGGCGATGGAGCAGCCCCCGCGCCGGACGCGGACCTGCGCCTGGCGCTCTCGCTGGCGATGGTCTCGAGCATCGCCACGCAGACCGGCACGCCCGACACCGCCAGCGCCGCCGAGCTCTCCCGCGTTCGCGCGCGCCTCTCGCCCCAGCAACTCTCGGCACTGGACGCGGTCGAATCGCTCACGCGCGCGATGCTCGTCAAAGGCGGCCCGACGCCCGACGCCTCAGCGGCCGCGAACAGCACGCTCGACGCCCGCGCGATCGCGCAACTGCTCGACGAGGCCGCACGCCGGAGCGCCGCGCTGAAAAGTCTGAGCATCCCGAGCGCGGTGCTCTGCACGCGCGTCGAGGGCTTCGGCCGCTTCACGCCCATGCGCACCACGACGTTCCTTGCCACCCGCCCCTTGCGCGCGATCCTGTACACCGAAGTCGATCGCTTCAGCGTCGCCGAACTCAGCGGCTCATCGCCGCAGAACGGCGAATCGCCCGCCAGCGCCGATCCGGAGGCGCGCTACGTCGTGCACCTGGGCCAGCAATGGAGCCTCTACCACACCGACGGCACGCTCGCCTGGCACAGCCCCGAGCAGGTCGCGCGCGAGGCCGGACGCACGCGCCCGCGCGACTGGTTCCTCACGCAGCGCATCGAACTGCCCGCGACGCTGAGCATCGGTACGTACGCGCTGAAGGTCACCGTGCGCGACTTGGCGGCGGGAACGCAGGCCCAGCGAACGATCCCCATCACAATCGTCGCCGACCCGAAACTGACGAATACGCCGGCACGCTGAAGCGTTGACGCGCTGACGCGCTGGGCCGTCGCGCCCGGCGAGAGTCACTTCAGCAGCAGCACCCGCCGCGCAAGCCCGCCGAGTTTCGCCGGGGCGACGCTCAGGAAGTCGCGCAGGTCTCTGCTGGCCAGCACGCGCACCAGCACCGCGTAGACCCCGGCGACGATCCCGCCGATCGCCGCGGCGTGCGCCACCAGCGCGAGCATGTCGATCGACAGCCACTTCTCCGGGCGCTTGAGGACGACATCCACGTTCATCCACACCGACGCGCGCCCGAGCAGCGGGGCAAAGAGCATCTCCGCGAGCAGCGCGACCGCGGCCGCGACCACGCCCAGGCTCAGCGTCTTGACGCACGCAGCCGCGATGACCCCCGCCCGCGGGCCGAAGGGCCGCAGCGTCAGCACCACGCTCAGGATCGACGAGGTCAGCAGGAACGCCGACACGACGATCGCCATGCCCAGCGGCGACTCGCGCCACCACAGCGCCCCGATCAGGCACGCCAGCGCCATGCCGATGCCGTTGCGCAGCCACATGAAGAACAGGTCCCTGAACCGCCCCTGCGCCTGCAGCACGGACCACGGCACGACGACCATCACCGCCCGCACCGGATACCCGATCGCAAGCACGATCAGCACGAGCGTTGACGTGTGGAACTTGCCGTTCCAGATCAGCGCGTCGATCAGCGGGAACACAACAGCCAGCCCGAGCGTCAGGGGCGTACAGAGCAGCACCAGCGACCGCGTCAGGCGCAGCGCCGCCTCCGCGAAGCGCTCGCGCTCGTCGCGCAGACGCACCAGCACGGGCAGCATCGTGCTCTGCAGCGCGCTGGTCAGGAACGTCTCGACCTGCATCAGCAGCGACACGGCGAAGTAGTACGCGCCCATCGTCGATGAGGACACGAAGTACCCCGCGAGGATGTAGTACCCGAAGTTCGACACCCCGCACGCCGACGCCGCCGCGATGAGCCAGCCCGAGTCCCTCATCACCGGGCCCCACACCTTCACGTTCGGAGCGCTCTTCCAGGGTTGCGCACGGTTGAGCACGCACGCCATGATCGCCTCGACGATCGTCGCGACCACCAGCGGCACCACCAGCGACAGCACGCCGAAGCCCGCGACCGCCATCCCGATCGCGCCGGCATACTGCACGACCGACTTGACGACCGTCATCCACGCGATGGCCTCGAACCGCAGGTCGATGCGCAGCTTCGCCAGCAGGACCGACGGGATCGTGGAGATGGGCACCGCCAGGGCGGTCAGCCAGAGCAGCATGGGCAACTCGCGCGCCCGCTCGCCGAAGTCGCCGTGCACGTAGATCGCCGCGATGATGTGCCCCGCCACGCCCAGCGCCAGCGCGACGATCATGTTGATCGTCATCGCAAGCCAGAAGCACGGCCCGATGAGCAGATCATGCTCGCGCGCCCTGGTCACGAGGTAATCGCGCACCCCGCCGTCGCGGAAGGTCTGGATGAACATCTGCACCGAGAGCGTCAGCGCGTACAGCCCGAAGTCATCGAGCGAAAGGTAAATCGCCAGCACCACCTGCGCGACGATCGCCAGAGCCTTGGCCACCGCGTTGGACAGCAGCGCCACCGATAACCCGCGCCCGACGGTCTGGCCCATCGCCGTCGACGGCGCGGCACCCGGCCCGCCGCCAGTCACGCCATCGCCCGGGCTGTTCGGTCCGTCCATCGACACGCCATGCCGCTCCGTGGCTCGGCGACAGCGCGCCGGCGCGTCAACATAGCCCCCCGGGCGTGCCCCTGTCCTTCGTCCTGCGAGGTTCTCGGACGCCCGCTGTCGCGCTCGGCGGCGTCGCAATGCCTGGCCGAGCTCGCAAACGTCTCGGCGTTCCCGTGCAGACTCAGAAGGGCACCATAATTCCCAGGCGACATGCGCACACACAAACCGTGCAATTACCTACACACCCCCGCGATGTGTGGTATGGTCGATCGTCCGTGCCGCGTTCAGAGCCCCATTCGGGCCGCTGTACGCCGGCACCCGTCTCTCCGGCACCCCTGCCCCACACGTCGGAGCTCGGCCTCATGCTCAAGTCGCACTGGACACCCCGCTACGTCGTCAACCGCCTGCTGCTCTCGCGGTATCAGCGCGCTCATCCCGATCAGCCATGGCTGACCAGGACCATGATCGACTTTCTCACCGGGTACCTTCGGCCGACAGACCTGCTGGTGGAGTTCGGCTCAGGGCGATCGACGATGTGGTTCGCCAAGCGCGTGGCGCACGTGATCTCCGCCGAGCACAACGAGCAGTGGCACGCAAAGGTCGCTGGCGATTTGGGCTCCAAAGGCTTCAGAAACGTGACCTATCTCCGCGTGGACCGGGACCCGGCCGCGTACATCGCGCCGGTTGATGCGGCTCTGCGCAACCACCTCGCCAGCGGCAAGGCCGACGTGATCCTGGTCGACGGCATCAACCGCGACCACGCCGCGATGTGGGCCCTTGAGCACATCAAGCCCGGCGGGCTGATTCTGGTCGACAACGTCAACCGCCATCTCCCCCACCCGACGCACGCCCCCGCCAGCCTTCGCGCCGACGGCCCGCCCGACGGCCCGCTCTGGCAGAGGTTCTCCGACGCGACCGCCGCGTGGCGACGCACATGGACCAGCGACGGCGTGACCGATACCGCCGGGTTCTTCGCGCCGCTCTGAGCCCGGCAGCGCATATCCTCCGCCCACTATGGACCTCACGGGCAAGCGCATCATCGTCACCGGCGGCGCCGGGTTCCTGGGCAAGTGCGTCGTCAAGGGCCTCCACGCCCGCGGCGTGTCCCCCGCTCACATCTTCATCCCACGCCGAAAGCACTTCGACCTCACACAAGAGGGCGACGTCGCTCGGCTGTACAAGGATGCGTTCCCCGGACAGAAGGCCGATCTGGTCATTCACCTGGCGGCGGAAGTCGGCGGGATCGGTGCCAATCGAAAGAGCCCCGGTCGGTACTTCTTCGCGAACATGGCCATGGCCCTGCACCTGATCGAACTGGCCCGTGCCGACGGTTTGGTCGATCGTGGCGGGAAGTTCGTCCAAGTTGGCACGATCTGCGCCTATCCCAAGTTCACGCCGGTGCCGTTCGTTGAGGACGAACTCTGGAACGGCTACCCCGAAGAAACCAATGCGCCCTACGGCGTGGCCAAGAAGGCCGCGTGGCAGATGCTCGATGCGTACAAACTCCAGTACAGCATGAAGTCCGCGTACGTCCTGCCGGTGAACCTGTACGGCCCGGAGGACAACTTCGACCTGGAGTCCAGCCACGTCATCCCCGCGCTGATCCGCAAGTGCATCGAGGCCCAGAACCGCGGCGACAAGCAGATCGTCTGCTGGGGCACCGGCAAGGCCAGCCGAGAGTTCCTGTTTTCGGAGGACGCCGCGGAAGGCATCCTGCGCTCGGCGGAGGTGATGGACGACCCGACGCCGATCAATCTCGGGGCGAGTTTCGAGATCACGATCAAGGACCTGGTCGAGCTGATTGTCCGCCTGACAGGCTTCAAAGGCGACATCGTCTGGGACGCCACCAAGCCCGACGGCCAGCCCCGGCGGTGCCTGGACACCCAGCGCGCCAAGAAGTTGCTGGGCTGGCAGGCCAAGGTCGGGTTTGAAGAAGGGCTCAAGCGGACGATCGACTGGTATCGGGTGAACGCCCGATAACGACTCGGAACTACGAACATACATAGAACAAAATTACGATATGTCGTAGATGTCGGGTCCGTCTTCGAGGCGCCTTTGGGGTCGCCTGAAGATGCATCGAGGGCAGTCGCGCTCGCTACCGGCTGGCCTGTAGTGGGGGGAGAGGTCCGGGAGATCCGGACCCTTTGCGTCACCTTGAGGAGAGAGAGAAATGAAGAAGTCGATCATTGTTTCGGCCGCGCTCGTCGCGGCGTGCGCCGGTTCCGCGATGGCGGCGCCGAGCAACACCACCCTTCCCGGCGGCTGGACTTGGCAGTCCGTGGGAACTGGCTCGTACAACTCTGGGCTGCAGGGCACGCCCCGTGGCGGTGCGAACGGTCAGACGACCGGCCCGTTCACCGACACGTCGTTCGGCGTGATGGATGAGCCCGGCACGCCGTGGTTCACCGGCGGCGATGTTTCGTCGCAGCAGTACGTGCAGCGCCAGATCTTCGGGAACTTCGGCACCGGCTCGCCCCCCGGCCCGTCGGGCTTCCGGCACTACAACTTCGGCTACGGCAGCACGACCGCGGGCTCGAACTTCCCGCGCTCGGCCACCGAGCAGCGCCAGATCTCGCTCAACCACTGGAACAACACCGCGCCCGACGCGGGCGGCGTCGCGACGTTCGGTCAGATCGTCCGCGTGCCCGTTTCGGCTCGGCTGGAAGTCGGCCTGGGCTGGGGTGCCGACGAGATGCTGCTGAAGGTCATCGGCGGCGGTAACTCCGGTCGCAGCAAGTTCTTCGTCGATGCGACCATCGGCGCGGGCTTCTTCACGTCGGCCTTCGGCGGGATCGCCAGTACGGGCAACTCGATCCGCGTCAACGGCATCGTTGAGGGCAACAACGCCGGCAGCGGCAGCTACGACATCGCCTGGGGCTTCAATGCCTCGAACAGCTCGGGCAACCCGACGGTCGGGCGCTCGGGCGGTATCGACGCGGTGTTCGTCGAGGGCCAGTTTGTCGCCGACCCGGGCGCGGGCCTGAACGCCAACAGCGTCGGCTACTCGTTCAACAAGTCGTACGACGTGCTTTCGTCGCTGGTGCAGACCGGCGGCACGTTCAACATCAACTACTCGGCGCTGGCCGACATCATCGCGCTCATCCGCGACGACGGCAACGCCGACGCTCGCGCAAGCATGGGCCCGGGCTACGAGGGCACGGCTCGTCTGGTGGTCGAGTGGGCCGAGTTCCGCGCGGTTCCCACGCCGGGCGCCGCGGCGCTGCTGGGCCTGGGCGGCGTGGTGGCCTTCCGCCGTCGTCGCTGAAGCCTGCTTCAACGTTGATTCACACCAGCCACCCCGACGCGAGTCGGGGTGGTTGTGTTTTTGGGACGGGGGATGAATGAGGAGGGCATCGAGGCAGGAGGCATCAGGGCATCAAGACTCATCGTCGCCGGACATGTCGCCCAGATGGCAGAAGGCGGCCTGGAAGGCCAGGAGGTGCTTGAGCGTGGCGTCGATGGTCTGCTCGCTCGGGGCGGTGCTCAGGTCGATGTTCAGGCGTGTGCGGAAGGTGAAGAGTTTGGCGGTGTCGCGGAAGTGCTCGACGGGGAAGGGCTTCGGGTCGGGGTGGCCCAGATCGATGAGTTCATCGCAGATCAGGTCATGGATCTTGTCGCCGGTGTGGACCAGGTCCTGCTCGATGGACTGGCTGAGGTAGCGGTCGGGAGTCTTGAGCGAGAGCCAGAGGCCGTCGGACTCGAGTTCGACGCGGTACTCGGCGGGTGCGGCGCTGGCGGCGCAGGAGAGCATGCGCGGGGAGAGGGTGATGAGGCCGAAGACGCCGGACTTCTCAGCGGCGGTGCGGAGGGCGTTGAGGAGTGAGGGCAGGTGCGTGGACACGGATGAGCTCCCGAGATAATGGGGGTGAGGATATGCGTGTCGGGGCCTGACCCGTATGGGGCAATCGAGCGTGAAGATTTCGCGGAGAATCCCGCGAAGGTGGCGTTGCGGGTGGCGAAGGGCTGGCGTTGGCGTGCGAGGGCTCTAGCATCGCGCCGATGGACAAGACGGCAGAAAGCCTGAGCGTCGCGGAGGTTCGGCGCGAGTTGCTTCGGCTTCGCGGGCGGATGGTGCGTGCCGCGGGCGCGCGGGTGCTGGCGAGGGTGCCCGAGGCTCGGCGTGCGAGTCTTGAGAACCTGCTGCATTACCTCGCGCTGCGGACGGAGGATCTTCGTCATCTGCACGATCCGCTGTCGCGGCTGGGGCTGTCGAGCCTTGGGCGGAGCGAGTCGCACGTGCTGGCGAATGTCGACGCGGTGCTCGGGAATCTGGCGCGGATGCTGGGCGAGCGCGTCGGCGATGAGGGGCCGGGGGTCACGCTGGACGAGGGTCGGCGGAATCTGGAATCGGCAGCGGAGCAACTGCTGGGGCCGGTGCGGGCGGGGCGGCAGACGCGGATCATGGTGACGCTCCCGCAGGAAGCAGCGCGGGATCGCGGGCTGCTCGCGCGGCTGCTTCGCGGCGGGATGGACGTGGCGCGGATCAACTGTGCGCACGATCGCCCGGTGGACTGGCGTGCGATGATCGGACACTTGCGCGGTGCGGAGCGGGAGCTGGGGCGACGCGTCGGCACGTGCAGGGTGATCATGGATCTGGCCGGGCCCAAGGTGCGGACGGGGGCGATGAGCGAGGCGCTGGTGGTTCGGCCCGGGGACGAGATCGTGCTGACGAGCGGTCGCGGCGGCGATGCGAAGGCCGGGCCGGGCCCGCGTGTGACGTGCACGCTCCCTGCGGCGCTGACGGCGCTGAAGGTCGGCGCGCCGGTGTGGATCGATGACGGGAAGATCGGCGGGGTGGCCAGGCGGGTTGGTCGGGGCTGGGCGCGGGTGCGGATCGAGCGGGCGGATCCGGACGGATCGAAGATCCGCGCCGACAAGGGGATCAATCTGCCCGAGACGGAGATTCGGACGCCGTCACTCTCGCGCGTGGATCTGGAGCATCTGCGGTTTGTGGTGCGTCATGGAGACGGGGTGGCGATGTCGTTCGTGCGGACGGGGCGGGACGTGGCGGCGCTGCGGCGTGCGTTGTCGCGGCTGGGGCGGGCGGAGATGCCCGTTGTGCTGAAGATCGAGACGCGGCAAGCGTTCGCGAACCTGCCGATGCTGCTGACCGAGGCGATGCGGTGCGCCTGCGCGGGGGTGATGATCGCGCGCGGGGATCTGGCGGTGGAGGTCGGCTACGAGCGTCTGGCGGAGGTGCAGGAACAGGTGCTGTGGCTGTGCGAGGCGGCGCATATGCCGGTGATCTGGGCGACGCAGGTGCTCGAGCAACTGGCCAAGAAGGGGCGTGCCAGCAGGGCGGAGGTGACGGACGCGGCGATGAGCCAGCGTGCCGAGTGCGTGATGCTGAACAAGGGCCCGTACATCGATCGCGCGGTGGCCACGCTGGACGACATCATCCGGCGGATGCAGGGCCACGCGCACAAGAAGACGCCGGTGATGCGTCGGCTGCGGCTGGCGAGCGACTACGCCAGCGGTCACGGGGTGTGATCAGGGCTGCGGCGGCTCGGCGGTGGGCTTCGGGAAGGGCTCGGGATCCAGAGCCATTTTCCAGACCGCGCCGGCCAGGGCACGGACGGTGCGCTCGTACAGCGGGGCGTTGAGTGTCTGCGGCGTGTCGCCCGGGGTGTGATAGTGCGGGTTGCGGAAGTTCGCGGTGTCGGTGACCATGATGCCCGGCACTCCACTGGCCAGGAACGGGGCATGGTCGGACCGGAGCAAGTCGGGCGGAAAGATGTTCGCCTGCGGACTTGGAAACTGATCGATGCGGGCGGTGCGGACCTGAGGCTCGGCGGCGAGCATGGCGCGCTCGAGCCGCGCGTTGACGGGCGCGTGGGTGCTGTGCGTGCACAGGGCGATGAAGTCGCCGACTGTCAGATCCGGAGCACCGGGCAGAACGGCCAGCGGATTCTGCTGGCTGTCGGGGGCGGTGTTGTAGAACCCGAGCATCTCCAGCGAGAGCATCATGACCACACGGGGGCCGGTCGACGCGGCCCGCGCGTCGGCGTCTTCGAGGGGGAAAAGGATGCCGAGATCGGTTAGACGGTCGGCGTGCTGGCGTGCGCCGATGAGGCCGGCCTCTTCGAGCGTGAAGAAGACCAGCCGCACCGTCCGGCGGGGCGAGGCGCTGGTGAACGCGGGGTTCCGCAGCACGCGCGCGATCTCCAGCAGGGCGGCGGTTCCCGAGGCGTTATCGTCGGCGCCGAAGGTGCCGGGGACCGCGTCAAAGTGGGCCCCGACGAGGATGATGTCCTCGGCCAGGTCGCCCCGGCCCGGCAGGTCCAGCACGACATTGGCCCAGGGCCAGGAGCGTGACTCGCCCCGGCGCGAGAACGCGACGGGCTCGAGCGTGACGGCGTAGCCCAGGCCGAGCGCCTTGCGAGCCAGGAGCCATTGCGTGTCGATAAGGCCCTGACGGTGCGCGTCGTCGAGCGCGGGCGCTTCGACACCGGCGGGAACGTACGGGCGGCCGCCGCCGGAACGCTGTGTGGGCAGTTCGCGCATGATCGCCATGAGCGCGTCGGCAGTGATGGAATGCCACGCGGGAGCGGGGACGGGGGCGGCTGCGGGAGCGGCCGGGGCCGGGGCCGGGGCCGGGGCAGACTTGGCGGCGGCCGGGGCAGGGGGCGGGACATTGGGCTGCGCGGCGGAAGGGACGACGGCGAGGGCGATGATCGCGAGGCAGAGCGCGGGGTTCATCACGAGAGCATACCAGCGGCGTCGGGCGCGCGGGGACAGCACGCCCGCGCGTCAGCCGCCCTTGCGGGCCCAGGGCTTGGCGTCCGGCTTGGGGGCCTCGACCGGCCCGCCGCGGAGTTCGACGTTTTGTTCGCCCAGCAGGCGTGAGAGGGCGTCGATGAGTTCCTGCGAGTACTTGACGCGTGAGAGGCCGTTGCCGGCTTCGACGAGCACACTGGCCTTGGGGGAAAGCGTGCGAATGTTCAGTTCGACGCTGAGCGTGACGGGCGGGGCGACGCCGGTGGCGGGTGCGGGGGCTGCGGTCGCGGCGGCGTTGTGCTTGAGGAGACCGGCGACGCGGTCGATGGCTTCGGGCGCGCCGCCGTTGAGACGGTTCTCGTCGACGATGAGGCGGATGCGCTTGGCGAGCTTGGCGCCGGCGTCCCTGAGCGGGAGGACCTCATCGCAGACGATCTGCGGCTCGCCGCGGTTGTAATCGACCTTGCCGCGGACGAAGACGAGTTGGTCGGCGCGGACGGAGTCTGCGGAGCGGGCGTAGACCTCGCTGAAAGCGACGCACTCGATGGTGCCTTCCTTATCTTCGAGGGCGAAGATCGCCATTTTGGAGCCGGCGTTTCTGCCGGTTTTGCTGACGATGGTGCGGACGCTGGCGATGAGACCGGCGATGGTGATGCGTGCGTCCTGCAGGTGCTCGCGTTCGCGGACGCGTTTGCTGGAGGAGTTGCCGAGCCGCTCGATCATGGCGCGGTGCTCGTCGAGCGGGTGGCTGGAGACGTAGAAGCCCAGGGCGTCCTTCTCGCCTGTGAGGGTGTCGGCCTCGCTCCACGGCGCGGCCTTGGCGAGGGTTGCGGGTGCGGCCTGGGCGGTGTCGGGGCCGCCCATGCCGAAGAGCGCGCCCTGACCCGAGGCCTTGTCGGCCTGAGCGGCGGCGGCGGCCTGGACGGCGGCGTCGATGGTGGCGACCATGGCGCTGCGTGCGGCGCGGCCGTGGAGGCAATCCATGGCGCTGCTCTTGATGAGGGCCTCGATGGTGGCCTTGTTCACGCTGCCCGCTGCGCCGACGCCGACGCGTTCGCAGAAGTCGAAGATGGAGATGTAGGGCGTGAGTGTTCCCTTGACGGAGCGTTCGCGGACGATGCTCTCGATGGCCTTGTCGCCGGCGCCCTTGATCGCGCCCAGGCCGAAGCGCATGTGGCCGTGACGGGCGGTGCGGGGCTCATCGGGGGCGAAGACGACGGTGAAGTCGTGGTCGGAGAGGTTGATGTCGGGCGGGCGGACCTCGACGCCGACCTTGATCGGCGCGCCGGTGGCGGGGTCGATGAAGCGGGTGTTCTTGCAATCTTCAAGATAAGGAACCCACTCGGAGACCTGTGACGCGCCGGACTCGTACGTAAGGAACGCGGCCATGTACTGATTGGGGAAGAAGGTCTTGAGGTAGGCCGTCTGGTACGCGACGATGGCGTAGCCGGTGGAGTGCGACTTGTTGAAGCCGTAGCCGGCGAACTTGAGGATGAGTTCGAAGAGATCCTCGGCCTGCTGCTTCGAGAGGCCCTGCTTGTGCGCGCCGTCGACGAACTTGGGGCGCTCCTTCTCGATCTTGTCGTGCTTCTTCTTGGAGATGTTCTTGATCAGGGTGTAGGCGTCGCGGAGCTTGATGCCGCCAAGGCCGTGCACGATCTGCATGACCTGTTCCTGATAGACCATGACGCCGTAGGTCTCGGAGGTGTAGCGGTCGACGATTTCGTGAACCTGGGGGACCTTGTCCTGGCCGTGCTTTCGGCGGTTGTAATCGGGGATGAGGTCCATCGGTCCCGGGCGGAAGAGGGCGTTGGCGGCGATGAGGTCCTCGAGGCGGTCGGGCTTCATCTCGGTGAGGAGACGACGCATGCCGCCGGATTCGAACTGGAACACGCCGGTGGTGTCGCCGCGGCGGAACATCTCGAAGACGCGTTGATCGGCGAAGTCGAGACGGTCGAGATCGAGCGGATGAGCCGGGGGGAGCACGGGAGCGTTCTTGTCACTCTGCCGCTGCGCCACTGTGCCACTGTGCCACTTCTCAAACTCCCCGCGTCGGCCGACGGCGGCCCAGATTTCGGCCTCGGGCAGGCCGTCGCGGATGAGCTTCTTGCAGCGCTCGATGACGCTGAGCGTGCGCAGGCCCAGGAAGTCCATCTTGAGCAGGCCCATCTTTTCGCAGGTCGGGCCGTCCCACTGCGTGACGGTGTCCTCGGTGCCGGCGGGGCGGTAGAGCGGGACGATTTCGTGAAGCGGGCGCGTGGCGACGATGACGCCGGCCGCGTGAACGCTGGCGTGGCGGGCCTGGCCCTCGAGGCTGCGGGCGTTGTCGAGCAGGCGGCGGACGGTCGCGTCGCGGTCGTAGAGGGCGCGCAGATCGGGCTCGGCCTCCAGGGCCTTCTCGATAGTGATGCCCAGTTGCTCGGGGACGAGTTTGGCGACCTTGTCGACCTCGGGCAGGGGCATTTCGAGCACGCGGCCGACGTCGCGCAGGGCGGCGCGGGCTTTGAGCGTACCGAATGTAATGATCTGCGCGACGTGGCCGTACTTCTCGCGGACGTAGTTGATGACACTGGCTCTGCCGTCCTGGCAGAGGTCGATATCGATATCGGGGTACTCACTGCGGTCGGGGTCGGTGAAGCGCTCGAAGAGCAGGCCGTACTGGACGGGGCAGGCGTTGGAGAGGCCAAGGGTGTAGCCGACCATGGTGCCGACGCCGGAGCCACGGGCGTTGGCGGGGATGCCTCGCTGGCGGCCCCAGTTGACGAAGTCCCAGACGATGAGGAAGTACGCGCTGATGGCCTTGTCGGCGAGGATCTTGAGTTCGCGGTCGAGGCGGGCGACCTTCTCGTCGCCGGGCGTGCCGTCGGGCGTGCGGACGGGGAACGCGCCGTAGCGCCAGGCGAAGCCGGCCTCGGCGAGCATGCGCAGGGCCGCGTCGCAGCGCTGCTTGCTGGCGGCCAGTTGCTCGGGAGTTGCGCCGCCGCGGAAGGGCTTGAGGAGGAACTTGGCGCAGTAGTCGGCGTACCAGGCGGTCAGGTCGCCCTTGAACTTCGGATCGTTCAGCGCGGGGAGCGACGCGGCGTCGGGCAGGTCGATCTCGACGGCGGGGGCGTTGTTGGCGCCCAGGGGGAGCGTGACGTTGCAGCGCTGGGCGATGCTCGCGGCGTTGGCCAGAGCCTCGGCACCGTCGGCGCCGTAGGGTGCGAAGAGCGTGGCCATTTCTTCCGGGCTCTTGACGTACAACTGCGCGGGGTACCGCATGCGGTCGGGCATGAGTTTGCCCTTGCCGGTGCTGATGCACACGAGCGTGTCGTGCGAGTCGTGGTCCTCAGCGCGGAGGAAGTGCGCGTCGTTGTCGCAGACCAGCGGGAGGCCCTCCTGCCGGGCCAGCTTGATGAGCAGCGGGTTGATGGCGTTCTGCTCGGGGATGTGGTGCTGGAGTTCGATGTAGAAGCGGGCCTGGTCGTCGGTGCGGGCGCCGCCGAAGGTCTGGGCGTGCCAGCGTGCGCTGTCGACGGCGGCGTCCCAGTACTTGGTGTCCCTGGAGTTGTGGAAGGCGAGCAGGTGATCGCCGATGTCCGAGCCGAGGTGGCCGTTGATGGCGATGAGGCCATCGCTGTGGCGGCTGAGCAGTTCGCGGTCGATGCGAGGCTTGTAGTAGAAGCCGGTGAGGTACGCCTCTGAGCAGAGCAGGAGGAGGTTCTGCCAGCCGGTGTTGTTCATGGCCAGCAGGACCAGGTGTGCGCCGCCGTCGCCGTTGCCGGTGTGGGTGCGGTCCTTGCGGGAGCCGGGGGCGACGTAGGCCTCGACGCCGAGGATGGGCTTGAGGCCACGATCCTTGGCGGCGGAGTAGAAGCCGACGGCGCCGAAGAGGTTGCCGTGATCGGTGCATGCGACGGCGGTCATGCCGAGCTGCTTGACGCGGTCCATGAGTTTGTCGAGGCGGTTTCCGCCGTCGAGCAGCGAGTACTCGGTGTGCAGGTGCAGGTGCGCGAAGACGGGTGCTGCGGTGGTGTCCCCGGCGGGCTCCGCCGCGGGGGTGGTGGACGTCTGCTGAGCCATGTTGCCTCCTGCGGCCCCCCCGCAAAGGACAGAGGCATGGTACCGCGACGCACGGCGGGCACGGAGTTCTCGGGCCGAAGTTGGTCCGATTCAAGCGACAAGTGGCCCACAGGGTCCGAGAGCAGGTCGGCGGGTTTGCCCGTCTTTCCCAGACGGGCGCGGGGAGCGTGAAGGCCGCTTTGAAAAGTGGTCGGTGGGCGTGGGCAATGGCACTTTGTTGGCTCATGCCCGCCCGGCGTGCCCGAAAGGGCCGGACCCGTGCGGGGCCACACAGGACCTTTGCAGGAGAGAGCCCATGACCACTCGAGCGATGACCGCCCTGACCATTCTGACCTTGTCGAGCCTTGCCGTCGCCCCGGCGATGGCGCAGTCGGTGATGATGAAGTTCAACGGCACAGGAACGGGCTCGAACGTCCGCGTGACGTTCGGGACGACGACGAGCGACGTGTTCGTCGGGCAACTCAAGCACTCGATCACCGGGCCGACGAACACCGACCCGCGGCTGAACGGGAACTTTGTGACCTACTGCATCGACCTCTCCCAGGTCGTCAGCAGCCAGAACCGCTCGTTCGACGTGGTGCAGCTCAACAGCGCGCCGTCGATCCTGGGCGACAAGGCCATGCGGGCCTCGGCGCTGGAGAGCCTGTTCGCGAACGTCGGCAACGCGCCGCTGATGTGGAACACGTCCAACGACTACGCGGCGGCGTTCCAGCTGGCGATCTGGGAAATCATCAACGACTTCGACTCCAGCAAGACCAACGCCGGGCTGGATATCACCGGCGGCGAGTTCACCGCTCGGCGGACGAACAACTCGGCGCTGACCAGCGGCATGATGAACAACCTCAACACGTTCCTGGGCTTTGCTCGGGCCGGCACGAGCATGCCGCAGAGCAACTCCCTGCTGGGCATCGCCAGCGCGACCAACCAGGACCAGGTCACGATGATCCCCACGCCCGCCGCGGCGGCGCTGGCGGGGCTGGGCATGGGGCTGATCGCGGCCCGTCGTCGCCGGGCCTGAGAGCTCGGCACGGAACGATCGTGAGCAGATGCATCGATTCGGGACGGCGTGTCCCGTGTGAACAGGACTGCACCTCAAAAGCAGCGACGAGCCCTCGTTGGGCTCGTCGCTGTGTTTTTGCTCTGAAATTGCGAGGAAGGCGCACGCGGGGCGGACCTGCCGCCGGCCGAACGCGCTGGACTTACTTCATCGGGACGCGCGTCAGGCGCGAGGGACGATCCGTCAGCAGCGCACGGCCCAGGTCCTCGCGGAAGGCGCTCCAGTTGGTGTCGTGCGTGAGGTTGATCCGATTCTGGACCTCGTCCTCGTCTGAGGAGAGCGTGGTCGTGCCCGGGTTGGGGTCCAAACGGAGATAGTGCACGCTGGTCTGATTGGGGTTTCGGCAGCCCGTCATGGTCACAAGCGGGCACGCCACCAGCACAAGGCCCGCAACGGTACGGATCACTTCACGACGCATGAGGGAGTCTCCAGGGCTTCTAGTCGACACGAGGAACCAGTTTGTAGCCGACTTGTGGGAATCGGTCAACTTGCCCTTCAAACTTGATTCCTTTCAGAACCCAAACAGAGCGGTTCATCCCCACCCCGTGCACGTTCGGATCCGCGAGGGGGTGCAGCGGCGTGGAGATCGGGCCGATAGCACAGGCATGAGCGCACCGATTGACGCCATCCTGTCCTCGGCCCTGACCAGCGCACAGACGCGCACCGAGATCGGGACCGCCACCGCGGTCACGGCGATGAACATCGCCGACCAGCAGGGACAGGCGGCTGTGGCGCTGCTCGAGCAAGCCGCGGCGATCGGGCGCAATGTCGCCACCGGCAAGGCCGGCCCGGGGGGTGTGGGCGGCAAGGTCGACACGCTGGCGTAACGCCGGCGCGACGGGGGCTCGCCCCCACTCTTGATCAATTCACGACGAGCAGCCGTGCATCAGGGCTTCGGAGCTGGGGCTGGCGCGGCCGGTGCGGGGGCGGCGGGGGTGTTGGGCTTCATGCCCGCTCGCCGCAGGATCACCTCGCGCTGCTCGGGCGTTGCCTGGGAATACAGGCTGAAGAAAAGGCGTGAGGATTCCGCCGGCGGCACTTTGCCAAAGTGCTTGGTGAACAGATCAGTGACCTTGTTGCGGAACTCGGCCTCCTTCGCGGGCGGGAGATTGAGTTCCTTGAGCAGTGCATCGAAGTCTGCGGTGGCCTGTCCGACGACGCGCTCGTAACTCCGGCGAACCTCGCTGCCGACGACGCGGAGCGTTTCCTCCGTGAGGAACTTGCGCCCGTCGAACGTGGTGCCCGCGACGGTGGCGGCGGCGCGCTCGTCCTCGATGCGGGCCTGCATGTACTCGCCGATCATCGTTCGGAGTTGCTCGGCCTGCTCCTTGGGAAGTACGGCCTGCAGTTCGGTGATCAGGCGGCCGCGACGGCGGAGCGGCTCGGAGGCTTCGGTGAGGGTGCGCAGGCCTTCGCGGACCCGATCCTGTTCACCGGCCTGGCGGGCGCCGTCGAGCTCGACCAGCAGGCGGAGGTTGTCGCGCACGAGCACATCCAGCAGTTTGGCACGCTCGGCGAGGATGCGGTCGACCTTCTCGCGGGATGCGTCGTCGACTTTGAGGCGCATCAGCGCCGCTTCGGGCGGGGAGAGTTCGAGGACCTTGACCTTGCCCCCGAGATCGCGCTCGACGATGGTGGGTCGATCGGCGCTGGACGCGACCTTCGGCCCGCCGAGGGCTGGCTCGGCGGCGGGTGCGGAAGCCGGGGCGGGGGCGGGTTCGGGCTTGGGTGCGTCGTCTCGAGCCAGCAAGGCGGGGGTCATGGCCGCGGCCAGCAACAGCGCCACACCTGCGGGCAGAACAACGGACGAACGTGTGGGGGCGAATCGGGGCATGGATCGATCCTTGGCAAAGTTCACAGCCACTCGGGGTATATCGGCATTCGCCGGGCCTGAGCGGATGCCGGCGCGGGCAACTCACAGGAGTATTGCCGACCGCGGGCGATCGATTGCAGCGCCGAGCCCGGACCGGGCTCATTTGGGGGCTGTTGGGGTGCCGTTGGGTCGATAGACTGCTCATCATGCCACCAAATGCACGGACGGTGTCGGCACGGCGGACCATCGGGCGACGAGGGTCGCGGTCGGTGGCGATCGCGTTCGCGGGGCTGGTCGGGAGCCTCTGCTGGGCGCAGACGCCGGCTGAAAAGGGCGGCCCGCGCGCTCCGAGCGATGCGCCGGGAGTGACGCCGGGCGCTGCACCGGGCGTCGCACCGGGCGGGATGCCGGACTTCGCGTCGTTGCCGGCGGAGGTTCGGCTGGGGGTTCGGGCCGAGCATGTTCGGCGGACGCTGCCGACGACCTCGCTGCTGGTGATCGTTCCTGATGAGCGATCGTTCGTGTCGGCGATATCAACCTGGAGCACAGAGGAGGGCGGCGCGCGGTTCCCGATCCTGATCGATGACGGGACGCTCGTCGCGCGGGAGAACATCGCGCGGTTCGCGCGCGCGTTCAAGCCCGCGCGGGTCGTGGGCTACGCCGACACCACGCCGGCGAAGGACTGGCGTGCCGACGAGATGACGCTGCTGCGCGCGCAGGCGCGTGCGTGGGGCGTGACGGGCGAAGGCGAGACGTCGGCGGCGGTGCGGACGGCGATCCGGGCGAAGTGGAAGGCGATGGACTTCCAGCCGCCGGGCGTGGTGGCGATGCACCCGTCGGACCCGGCGTGGGTGGGCGGGGTGGCGCTGGCGATCGGGCGGGGGCAGGAAGTGGTGATCGTCAGCGATGCGCTGGCGAAAGCGACGGACGCGACGTCGGCGTGGACGTTTGCGCAGGTGCTGACGCTCGACGCGGAGGTTCGGGGCGCGGCGCGGGCATCGGGGTACGGCTTCGACGCGCTGGGCGATGACCTGGACGCGGTGACGCTGGCGCTGAACATCCCAGCGCGAGCGACGCTGGCTTCGGGCGATCGGCTCGAGCCGGTGCCCGCGCAGAAGGAGTTTGTGTGCAAGCCGGGCGAGGCGCTGGCGATCACGGACCTGATCGGGCGCGACATTCCCGGCGCGAGCATGAAGCGCTGGGCGTACGCCGGGCAGCTCAGCGGCGGGGCGGGCGTATCGGCGTATCGGGCGATGTCGTCGCTGTTTCTGGAGCACCGCTCGGCGCTGCTGCTGGACGGGTACGAGGACGGCAGGCCGTGGAATCTGTACAGCGCATCGGCGGCGGGGCGGGTGCTGGCGGGCGCGGGGTGGCAGACGAGCGTGACCAGCCCGCCGATGAGCCTGGAGAAGTTCCGCGGCGCGACCAGGGCGGTCGATGTGTCGCTGGTGACGCTGACCAGCAGCGGGATGTCGAACTTCTTTGATCTCAAGCCCGGTCGCGGGCTGAGTGCGGATGTGCCGACGCTGGCGCGGCCGGGCGTGGCGTATGTGGTGCATTCGTGGAGCGCGCAGAACCCGCGGAGCGTGTGGACGATCGGGGGGCGGTTTCTGCATCGCGGCGCGATCGGGTATGTCGGGAGCGTGCACGAGCCGTACCTGTCGGGGTTCCTGCCCACGCCGACGTTTGTCGAGCGGCTGGTCGCGCCGGTGCCGCTGGCGGCGGCGGCGCGGTACGCGGACTTTCCGGCCTGGCGGATCCATGTCGAGGGCGACCCGCTGCTGGTGATGTCGCGGGCCTCGCCGACACCCGCGACGAGCAACCGGGCCAAGCCCGCGCTGGAGCCGCTGGCGGACCTGCAGGCGGAACTGGGCGAGGCGCTCAAGACGAGGAACTTCGACAAGGCGGTGCTGGCGATGCTGCTGCAGGGGCGGGATCGGGACATTTTGCGATTGCTCGGCGCGCTGATGAAGGAGAAGCGCGAGCAGGTGACGCCGACGCTGGCGGTGATGGGGATGATGCCGGCGGCGCGGACGCAGGACATGGGGATGCTGTTCGACCTTGCGGCGATCGCTCGGGGCGAACTGGCGAAGATGCCCGACGAGCAGGCGCTGGACCTTCGCGACGCGGTGTGGCACGCGGCGCTGGTCCGTCGCGACGCGCTGACGCAGGGGCAGGTGGACCTTTTGCGGACGATGCTTCGGCCGGAGGTTCGGACGCGCGACGCGGGCGAGGTGGCGGCGATGCTGGCGCGGTCGCGGAGCAAGTCGGCGGCGCGTGCGTTTTTGACCGATGTTCGCGACGGGCTGAGCGACGAGAACGCGCGGAAGGACATCGAGGCGCTGATGCGGAACTTCGCCGAGGCGACGCCCTGACGGAGGAGCGCCGGCGCGGCGGACAAGGCGGGCGTGGGATATCTTGGTGCATGCTGCCCGTCACACCCGTTACGCCGGTCACGCTGCGGTTCAAACGGCTTTCGCCGAGCGCGACGATCCCGAGGTACCAGACGGAACTGGCGGCGGGGATGGACCTGCACGCGTGCATCGACGCGGCGATGACGATCGCGCCGGGGCAGATCGTGCGGGTGCCGCTGGGCTTTGCGATGGCGATCCCGGCGGGGTATGAGGGGCAGGTTCGGCCGCGGTCGGGGCTGGCGACCAAGCACGGCGTGACGGTGCCCAACGCGCCGGGGACGGTCGACGCGGACTATCGGGGCGAGATGATGGTCGCGCTGATCAATCTCGGGCGCGAGGCGTTCGAGGTCACGCCGGGGATGCGCGTGGCACAGTTGGTTATCGCCGCCGTGGCGCACGCGCGGATCGAAGAGGTTGAGGATCTTGACGCGACGGCTCGCGGCAGCGGCGGATTCGGATCGACGGGGCACTGAGGCGAGCGGCGGCCGAGCGACTCAGGGCTTGCTCGGCGACTCCAGGGCCCAGCCCTGTCTCTGGTCGCGGATCTTCACGCCCAGGACGAAGACCTCTTCGTGACGCGTCTCGGCGACAATGCCCAGGCCCGGGGCGTACCACGTCGTGCTCGTGCTCGTGACGCTCGCCGGGCCGAGTTTGGCGCGGAGCACGGCGTTGATGCGGGCGGCGAGGAATTCGCCGGCGGGGGTGGCGATGCGTTCCCACGCGGCCAGGGTGGTGGTCTGTGTCGCCGGGCCGCTGCCGCGTTCTCGTTCGGGGCGGTCGGTGAGGACGCTGCGCATGGCCAGGGACTGTTCGAAGGTCTCTCCCGGCGCGAGCGAGGCGGGGAGGACGACCATGGGCGGAGTGAATGTGGTCGTCACGCCGTCGGCGGCTTCGATCTGGCGTTCGAGGACGACCTGGCCGGTGTCGGTCAGGGCCAGATGCAGGACGCTGCCCCGAGCGGGATCCTCGGCGGGTGGGGTCCCCACGAGGACGCGACGGGTGACGGTCCACCTTGTCCAGCCGTCAGCGGCGGGCTCGGTCTCGCGGACACGCTCGGCGATCTGCGTCTCGTCCTCATCGGGATCGAGGGAGAGGCTCACGGTTCGGGCGGCGACATCCATCGCGGCGGGGCGTGCCGACAGCGGCCGGGTGGCGAGCGACAGGTCCTGCTCGTTCAAGGGCAGCGCGGCGTTGAGCCGCTCGGGCGAGACTTGCTCGGGGGACGACGCGCAGCCGGCGCCGAGAGCGGAGCACGCCAGCAGGAAGGCGGCAAGGTGCGTTGGCGTCGCGGGCATGGCGGTGGCTCCGGAGAGGGTGGAACGTCGGGAAGCGTCTCAAGCGTACGGGACGGGGAAAGCCGCACACATGGCGGATGGGTTCTTATACTTGCGGCATGGTTCCCAACCCTTTGGCCGGAGACGTTCGAGACTCTTCCCGCTCCGCGGCCCGTGTGGCGTCGGCGGTGATGATGGCGGGCGCGGCGGCGATGCTGACGGGCTGTGATGCCTCACAGCAGCGTGCGATCAGCGAGAACAACTCGATCTTCGCGGCGTTTCAGCCGCCGTCGCCCGTGCAGGCGGCGATCTGGATGAACGACCCGTACGACGCCGACAAGCGTTATCGCGGGACGAACCTGCTGGCCAACGCGCCGTTCGGCGGCGAGGACGTGTACGTCAAGGCGTATCGGATCAAGCTCGGCGCGCCGCCTGCGGATGGCGTGGATGATGATCCGGGTGTGCGCGGCGTTGCGGCGCGGGCGCTGGCGATGCACGGCCAGGCGGACGACGCGGACCTGATCCTGCCGCTGCTGAAGGAGCCGGACCGTCGCGTTCGGCTGGAGGCGGTGCGTGCGCTGCAGCGGATTCACAACCCCAGGACGGTCGAGCCGTTGATGGCGCTGACCAACCAGCGGACGGAGGAGGATGTGGACGTTCGGGCGGAGGCGTGCGTGGCACTGGGGCAGTACGCCGAGCGCCGGGTGATGAACATTCTGATCGCGGCGTTGAATGATGATTCACTGCTGGTCCAGCGTGCTGCGAGCCAGTCACTGGCGACGCTGACGGGGCAGGACATCGGGGATGATCCGGCGGCGTGGGTGAGGTTCTCGGACTCGACGCAGACACCGTTTGCCGGGCGGCGTGCGTTTGTGCCGCCGTACTTTGCGAGGGACAAGTACTGGTTCGAGTACGTCCCGTTCGTGCCGCCGCCGCCGAACGAGCGGCCTGCGCCGCCGATCGGGATGGATCAGCCGGCCTGAGTCCGAGCGGTCTTTGTTCTGGTTCGATCGGGTGAGGGGCAACGCCTGCGTGGCAGTCGCGCGGGGCGGCGTTCGCATGTTCATGAACGATGAGGATCGGGGTCGCGGTGCGCCAACCCCGGGGGCGTGCGCGTCGGAACGGTGGCGTTTGGCGGATCGTCGGGTATGGTGTGAGGAGCGTCACGATGGGTCCCCAAAGAGCGGACGAGTGTCGGGCGGGCGTGCGAGGCCGGGCCTGCGGGGTGTCGGTGTGGAGATGTATGGGCATTCCAGGAGCGGGAGAACGCGGGCCGGATCAACGCGCGAGCGCGGCCGCGCGGCGAGGCGAGTGCGCGAAGACGTCGCACGCGGGG
>VYLX01000046.1_pt1 | contig 27338 bp, 20 predicted proteins | sample 5114181 | NCBI WGS metagenome assembly VYLX01 (sample SAMN12291812, study PRJNA351875) | freshwater metagenome | isolation source: freshwater lake | place: USA: Michigan, Sherman Lake | collected 2011-08-08
GGGGGAGGGGGCTGGGAAGTGCGTGGCACCGTTCCCGCGGCACCGACGCCACGGGCCGTTCACCCCGCCGCACTCTTCGTGAAGATCTCGCCACGGTCCATTGCGACTCGCAGGAATTGCGGTAAACTCCTTCACCCGCCGTATTCCCGATGGCGACAACCCCAAGCGGTGCCCCATGATGAATGTTCTACGTCTGTGCGTGCTGTGTGTGATCGCCGTTCTGGGCGTGTCGGGCGTTCGCGCCCAGTGCACGCCCGTCTGGCGACCCTTCGACCCAACCACGGCGACGTTTCCGGGGGTCAGCGGCACCGTCAACGCCACCACGACATGGGACCCGGACGGCCCCGGCCCGCAGACTCCGAAACTGGTTATCGGTGGCTCGTTCACCGTCGCTGGCACCGTGCTCGCGAACAACATCGCCCTCTACGACCCGGCGACCGGTGCCTGGTCCGCCTTGGGCTCGGGTATGAGCAATGGGGCCGGTCCAGCCATCGTGTTCGCCCTCACCGCGCTGCCCAGCGGCGACCTGATCGCGGCCGGGTTGTTTACCACCGCTGGGGGCGTGACTGTCAACCACATCGCCCGCTGGAACGGCTCGGCCTGGTCCGCCATGGGCTTGGGCATGAGCGGCTCCGTGCTGGTCCTCACAACGCTGCCCAACGGCGACCTGATCGCGGGCGGGGGCTTCAACACCGCCGGGGGCGTTAACATCGGATACGGCATCGCCCGCTGGAACGGCTCGGCCTGGTCCGCCCTGGGCACGGGTATGAACGGCCAAGTGCTCGCCCTCACCACACTGCCCAACGGCGACCTGATCGCGGGCGGGGAGTTCACAACCGCCGGGGGCGTTAACATCGGATACGGCATCGCCCGCTGGAACGGCTCGGCCTGGTCCGCCCTGGGCGCGGGCATGAGCGGCCCCGTGGAGGTCTTCACCACGCTGCCCAGCGGCGACCTCATCGCGGGCGGGATCTTCACCACCGCCGGGGGCATCATTGCGCCGTACCTCGCGCGTTGGGGCTGCCCGCCGCCCACGGCCTGCTCCCCCGCCGACCTCGCCGATACCGACGGCGAACCGGGTGCCGACGGCACGATCGACAACGGCGACTTCAACGCATTCTTCATCGCGTTCTTCGCGGCCGAGGGCAACCCGCTCCGCGCCGCGGCCGACATCGCCAACACCGACGGCGACACCGCCCTGACCGGCGGCGGGCCGGATGGGACCATTGACAACGGCGACTTCAACGCATTCTTCTTGTACTTCTTCCAAGGCTGCCCGTAGGGCTGCCCATCCAACTCGCGCACGTGCATCAGGGCCCGCGTCGATCGACGCGGGCCCTGTTCATTTCGGATCGTGCGTGCTCGCGGCGGCTCACACCACACGGGAGCGCGGCACCGGCCCCACTCGCCATGCCGCAAGTCGGCCCGAACGCTTCCATGCGCTCACGCTTGGCCGGATCTTCATCGATCTTTGCACAGCCGTTAACACACGTCCAAATCATGCAACTCTACACTCCGCCCGCAATTCGCTGGGCAGTCTTGCGTCGTCGCGATCTTCCCTCGAACTTTTCGCGGGCGCGACAAGGCACAGCACCAGTTCACTTGGAGTTCCCCATGCGTCGCTTTGCCCCGCTCGCCGCCGCGGTCCTCGCCGCCAACGCCGGCCTGGCCACCGCCCAGGTCTACACGTTCGTCGCCCTGCCCGACACCCAGTTCTACTCCGACTCCGCCACGCGCTTCCCCCAGTTCCTCCAGCAGACGAACTGGATCAAGGACAACCGCGCCGCGTACAACATCTCCTTCGTCTCGCACCTCGGCGACATCGTCCAGAACGGCTCCGTCCTCACCGAGTGGACCCGCGCCGACCAGGCCATGGACGTCCTGGACACCATCGTCCCTGAGCTGCCCTACTCCGCCGTGCCAGGCAACCACGACTACGCCACCACGGGCAGCAAGGGCACCCTCGCCGTCAACTACGTCAACAACTTCGGCCCCGCCCGCTACGCCGGCAAGACCTGGTACCGCGGCGGCACCGGCAACGGCTGGAACCATTATCAAATCGTCACCCTCGGCGGCCGCGAGTATCTCCACCTCGCCCTCGAGTGGCTCCCCGCCACCCTCGTCGCCGGCCAGGACAACGCCATCACCTGGGCGCAGTCCATCCTTGACCTCCACCCCAACCTGCCCGCCATCATCTCGACCCACGAGCACATCATCGACGACTTCTCGATTCCCTCCGGCCGCTCCGCCGGCGGCGAAGCCACCTGGCAGCAGCTCATCCGCCAGAACAACCAGGTCTTCCTGACCCTCAACGGCCACTTCCACCGCGGGCCCGACGGCGACGACGGCGAGCGCTACGAGGTCGGCATCAACACCGCGGGCAACCAGGTCCACCAGTTCCTCTCCGACTATCAGGCCTACCCCAACGGCGGCGACGCGTGGCTCCGGCTCTACATCTTCAACGAGCCCGCCAACACCATCCACGTCGTCACCTACTCCCCGAAGGGCAACGCCACGAACACCGCCGGTGCCGGCCTCTCCCGATTCCACCTCGCGTCGCCCTCCAACCCGTACCTCATGCCCGCGGGCCTGCCCGCGCTGACCGCCGGCACCGTCCAGATCGACGCCAACTCCCGCTTCGACATCCCCGTCAACTTCTCCACCCGCTTCATCCCGCTCCCCCCGCCGCCCCCGCCCCCGCCGAGCCCCTTTGTCACCTTCACCTTCCGTGAAGGCGTCAGCGGCTACACCGGCACGCAGGACACCTACCTCGCCTTCGCAACCCCCACCACCAACTTCGGCGCCGCCACCATCATCAAGTCCGACACCGTCGACGGCACGCCCTCGGGCCAGGTCCACGGACTCCTCCGCTTCGACAACATCTTTGGCGCGGGCCCGGGACAGCTCGATCCCGCCGCCACCATCGACACCGCAACCCTCATCCTCAACACCACCAACGGCACCGTCAACGCCAACAACCTCCACCGCATGCTCGTCAACTGGAACGAAGCCGCCACCTGGAACTCCCTCACGAGCGGCATCCAGGCCAACAATGTCGAGGCTCGGTCCGCCGTCGACGCCTCCGCCACCCCCGGCACCGGCACCACCACGATCGATGTGACAACGTCGCTCCAGGCCTGGGCCACGGGCGCGGCCAACCTCGGCTGGGCCATCCTCCCCACCGGCTCCGACGGCTGGGACTTCTCCTCCTCCGAAGCCACCACCGCCGCCTCACGCCCCCAGCTCGCCGTCCGCATCCTCGCCCCGGGCGTTCAGGCCCGCATCTTCCAGAACGGCCTCAACGGCTACACCGGCACGCAGGACACCGAGCTCGCCCAGTCCACGCCCACCACCCCCCGCGGCGCCGCCACCTCGTTCTCCATCGATTCTGACGATCCCAACGGCACCGGCTCCGACAACCACGTCCTTATCCGCTTCGACGACATCATCGGCCCCGGCGCCAACCAGGTGCCCGCCGACCCAAGCCTTGTCATCAACCGCGCCGTCCTCGTCATCGAAGGCTTCGACGCCGGCGACGGCGCCTCCGTCCACCGCGTCCTCCTCCCCTGGGACGAGTCCGCCACCTGGGCAAACTCCTTCGGCGGCAACGGCATCCAGCCCAACGACGTCGAAGCACTCGTCCTCGAAGATACCTTTGTCGCCGGCGCCACAGGCCGCGTCGAGATCGACGTGACCGCCGCCATTCAGGCCTGGCTCAGCAACCCCGCCGCCAACCTCGGCTGGGCTCTGCTTCCCATCGGCGGCAACGGCTGGGACATCCGCTCCTCCGAAGGCTCCTTCGCCCCCCAGCTCCGCGTCTACTTCACCCCGCCCACGAGCGCTTCCTGCCCCGCCGACCTCGCCGATACCGACGGCGTGCCGAATCCGGATGGCGCGGTCGACAACGGCGACTTCACGGCGTTCTTCAGCGCATTCTTCCTCGATCAGTCTGATCCTGCCCGTCTGACCGCCGACATCGCCGACACGGATGGCGCGACCACGCTCCAAGGCGCCGGGCCGGATGGCAACGTCGACAACGGCGACTTCACGGCGTTCTTCCTCTACTTCTTCGAAGGCTGCCCGTAACGCGGTGCAGGCCAACTCGTGAACGTGCATCAGGGCCCGCGTCGATCGACGCGGGCCCTTTTCATTTCGGATCGTGCGTGCTCGCGGCGGCTCACACCGCGCGGGAGCGTGGCGCCGGTCCCATGCCACCGACTCCACGGGCTTGAGGGGGGGTTGGCGGGGAGCCGGGGGGGGCGGGGAGTCGGTGCCGCTGGACATCCAAGCGCGGAGCGGAGCCCGTGCTGATCGAACGCCGAAACGAGAAAGCACCGGTTCGTCGCCACCACCCTCAAGCCCGTCGAACCGGTGCCACGCTCCCACGCTCCCTCCACAGTTGATCTTGATCACAGCCGGGGTGCCGGCAGCGCTCATACCATTGAACGGGAACCAAGCACCATCGACAGAGGGCTCTGCATGCAGCTCAGACACATCGAAACCAGCACAGGCGAAGGCACCGAAGGCGATTGGAAGGCTGTCGTAGACCTTGGCCAGACCACGTTGATTGTCGGGCGGAACGCCACAGGAAAGAGCAAAGTGCTCGCGTGCATTCGTAGCCTCGCGCGGATGATCGCGAATCGGCAGCCATACGTCGACACGCATTTCAAGGTCTCTTTCGATGACCCGTCGGCACCTGTGAAGTACGAACTGCACATCGACAAGGGGGGGGTAGTGCGCAGCGAGAGCCTCGAAGTCGCAGCAAAGACAGTTCTGACACGAGGCAAAGATGGGCAAGGCACGATTAAGGCGATCGCTGCGGGCGTCGATGATCTCGCCTTTCAGATTCCGGCGCACGAGCTCGCTGTTGTGGCCAAGCGGGACGCCAAGCAGCACCCGTTTCTTGAGCCACTGCATCTGTGGGCAGAGGCTTTAAGGTTCTATCGATTCAACGACTTTCAAAGGACAGCGATCGGCTTGTTTCTGCAAGGTGCCGGCGGTCAGGGTGCCGGTGGTTCGCCCGACCCGTCTGACTACAAGCAGTCGATCGGTCTGTTCGCGGCGGGTGAAAGGAAACTCGGTCAGCCCTTCAAGAACGCAATCGTTGAGGATATGAACAGGATCGGCTACTCGATCGACGATGTGTCGTTGGCTGAGATTGAGGAAGTAACTCTTGATCCAATGATTGGTGGCAAGCCCATGGGCCTTTCGATCAAGGAGACTGACCTCCGCTGCCGCACTTCGCAGTTCGCGATGTCGGATGGCATGTTCCGCGCGCTCGCTCTGATTGTCCACGCGGCCTACGCCGAATTGGCGAGCGTTCCCGGGTGTATGGTCGTCGACGATATTGGTGAGGGTCTGGATTATGAGCGATCAACCGCTCTCATCAAACTACTCATGGAACGGGCAAACCGCAGTGCGATCCAGCTTGTGATGAGCACCAACGACCGTTTCGCAATGAACGCGGTGCCGCTGGACGTTTGGTGCGGACTCAGACGCACGCCTGACGGCGTCGAGACGATCACGAAGAAGTCGCATCCCGATGTGTTCGAGCAGTTCAAGCTGACAGGCCTGAACAACTTTGATTTCTTCAAGACGAATTACTTCGAGGCGGCCACTCACCATGGCTAAGAGACTGGCAGTCTTCGTCGAAGGGCAGACCGAACAGCTCTTCATGCAGAAGATGCTGATCGAAGTGGCTGGCCGCCATAACATCACCATTAACGTTGTACAGGCGCGGGGGCGCGGCCAATCGCGGGCAGTAACCCTGGAGGGACAATCGTCGTCAAGCACTCCGTACTACGCATTGATCTGCGACTGCGGCACAGACAACAGAGTCGCTTCGGACATTCTCGAGCACTATGCGGGGCTGGTAACCGCTGGGTACCACCTCGTGCTTGGTCTACGAGATATTCATCCTGCGCCAGATGCCGAGATACCGCTGATCCGGAACGCTGTCTCGAGGATCCTGCCGAAAGGTGTAGTCCCTGCCCACCTTGTACTTGTGATTCGAGAAATTGAAGCGTGGTTCATTGTTGAAGACAGGCACTATCCCACAATTCATCAAGAACTGAACGCAGACTTGATTCGGCAGAAGCTTGATTTGAATACAGCGACGGTCGATGCCGAGAGCATTCCTTGCCCGGCAGCCACTCTTCATGCCGCGTATCAGCTCAAGGGACGGGCGTACAGGAAGGACCGAGCTCGCGTGGAACGTACGGTTGACGCTCTCGACTATGCGCGGCTCGATATGGAGCTTTCCCGGCGAGTACCGGCCTTGGGCGAGTTGTGCGGACACGTCAATAGGTTCTTTGCGTGAAGCGCTCGCACGCTTCGAGCGGATCGCGGGGGCGTGGCACCGGTGGGCCTCCTTGGCGCACCACCGACTCGTAAGGCTTGAGGGTGGTGTCGACGAGTCGGTACATGCGTGCTTGAGGTATCGATCAGAGCGAGATTGCCTTGTTCTTCGTTGGTCCAGCGACACCGACTCTCCGCCGACGCTCGTCGAGTCGGTGGCACGTCAATCGACACCTTGGAACCCGGTGCCACGCCCCCATCCGGACCTTCGTCGAGCACTCCTCAGGCCCGGCGTCCGCGGGTGGTCTTGCTTGTGCACTGTCAATCACTCTCGGGGTTGGACCCGTGCATGCGTCGTGATCGGCCCCGCGTTGTGGGGGATTCACGCGTGTGCCCCCGTCGGCGGCTCCGCCCCTGCGCACGGGGCCGGGAAACATGCGATACTGCTCGGGTGAATCCGTCGGCCGAGGAACAGTGCGTCGCGATCCTCGTGGGGGCCGACGTGCGCAGCGTGCGGCACGTGCTCGGCTCCGGGCGGGCGGGTGTCGTGCGCGCTGGCCGTCGGCTGTTGGCCGGGGCGGGCGTTGTGCTCGCGAGCGTGCTGGTTGGCACGGCGGTAAGCACTCTGGGCGGGTGCGGGCCTGCGTCCTCCGGCGACTCGGCACGAGACGGCTCGCGCGTCACCGCCGACGGCGTGCGCATCGCCGGGAGCCTGCGCTCTGTCCGGCTGATCGGTCAGGGCGGGGCGATGCCCGGCGAGTTCTACACGCCGCGGGCGATCGACTTGGACCGCTTCGGGACGCTCTGGGTCATCGACCGCTCGGGCCGTGTGCAGCGGCTCGACCCGGCCACGGGCGAGTGTCTGCAGTTCTTCAAGATGCCGCGTTCGGACCACGGCAAGCCCACGAACATGATCATCGCCCCCGCGCCGGGCGACGCCGGGCCCGCCGGGATCGATGCAATCTGGGTCGCCGATACGCACGAGCACCGCGTGGTGGTCTTCCGTCTGCCCGATCCGCCCGCGACCTGGACCCCGGGCGCGCGGACGCAGGCCACGGGCGTGCGCTTCGCCAGCGACGCCATCGGCGCAATGCCCGTCGAGCAACTCGCCGAGTTCGGCACACTGGGACGCGAGCACGGGCAGTTCACGTATCCCTGCAGCATCTGCGTGCTCGTCGGGCCGGACGGACGCAGCGTGCAACGCGTGTACGTCGGTGAGTTCGGCGGCAACGACCGGGTGCAGGCCTTCGACAGCACCCTGCGCTTCGCGTTCTCCTTCGGCACGTTCGGCTCGGGCTCCGACGCCGAGGGCGTGGAGTTCATGCGACCGCAGTCGATCATCCACGACCCGACGCGCAACGCCCTGCTCATCGCCGACAGCATCAACCACCGCGTCGGTGTCTTTGCGACCGACGGCACGCTCACGCGCTGGATCGGCACGCCCGATGGCGGCGACACGCCCGGCGCGTTCAGCCATCCGCGCGGGCTGCTGCTGCTGAGCGATGGCAGCGTGCTCGTCACGGAGTTCGGCAACGGGCGCGTGCAGCGCATCGACCCCGACACCGGCGCGAGCCTCGGCCTCTGGGGCGAGCCCGGACGCGCGCCCGGCCTGCTCGGCGACCCGTGGCAGACGCTGCTGATCGACGGACGCGCGGTGGTGGTGGAGGCGGCGACGAACCGGCTCACATCGTTCGACCCCGATCTGCCCGCCAGCGCCCGCACGCCGATGGATCGGTACACAGCCGTCGTCTCGCGCGCCGGGGGTGCGCCGTGATGCCCGCCGGCGAGAACGCGACAACCGCGGTGCTGGGCATGGTCGCGTTCGAGCGCCCGCTGTGGTGGCTGCTGCTGCCGGTGCTGATCATCCTGACGCTGTGGCTGAGCCGGCGCAGCCTCTCGGGCCTGGCCAGCAGGACGCGCATCGTGGCCATCGCGGTGCGCGTGCTGGTGCTGGCGCTGCTGGTCGGCGTGCTGGCCGAGCCGCTGTGGCTGCTGCGCAACGACGGCGTGGCGGTGAGCGTTGTGCTGGACGTGTCGCGGTCCATGGGCCCGGACGTGCAGAAGCGCACGGAGGACTTCCTTCGTCAGGCCGGGCAGCGGACCACGCCGGATGATCGCCTGGCGCTGGTCACCGTGGCGCGGGAGAGCCAGCCTCAGGCGCTCTCGCGGCGCGTCAGCGAGCCGATCGGCGTTGGCGACACGGGCCCGACGGACGCGACGAACCTCGAGTCGGGCGTTCGGCTCGGCCTGGCGCTGATGCCGCGGGACCGCGCATCGCGCATGCTGCTGATCAGCGACGGCAACGAGACCTCGGGCAGCCTTCTGCAGGCCGCGGCGGCGGCGCGGGCGGCGGGGGTGAAGATCGACGTGCTGCCCCAGCGCTTCCGCATCGACAGCGAGATCGTCGCCGAGCGCATCATCGCGCCGGGCACCGCCCGCGCGGGCGAGACGGCGAACCTGCGCGTGGTGCTCACCAGCACGCTGGCGGCGAGCGGTCGGCTGTCGCTGCTGGCCAACGGCGAGCCGATCGACATTTCCGCCGACGGGCAGGGGCTCTCGCGCCGCGTGAACCTGCTGCCCGGAACGAACGTGGAGATCGTGCCCGTGCGCCTGCCGACGGCGACCGGGCCGGTGCGGTACGAGGCGCTCTTCGAGCCCGATCGCCCCGCGGGCCAGGCCGGCGGCACCGACACGCTGTCGGAGAACAACCGGGCGCTGGGTGTCACGTTCGTCGGCGGCGGGTCGCGCGTGCTGGTCCTCAGCGACAAGCCCGACGAGGCCCAGCCGCTGATCCGGGCGATGCAGGAGTCCCGCCTTGAGGTCGAACTGCGACCGACCTCCGCGACGCCCGCGAGCCTCTCGGAACTCGGGGCGTACGAGGCGATCGTGCTGGTCAACGCGCCGGCGTTCTCCTTCTCGCAGCGCCAGCAGAGCGAACTGCGGTCGTATGTGCACGACCTGGGCGGCGGGCTGCTGATGGTCGGCGGCGATGAGAGTTTCGGCGCGGGCGGGTGGATCGGCAGCCCGCTGGCCGATGCCCTGCCCATCAAGATGGACCCGCCTCAGAAGCGCGAGATGCCGCGCGGCGCGCTGATGCTCGTGATGCACTCGTGCGAGATGCCGCAGGGCAACTTCTGGGCACGCAAGACCGGCGAGGCCGCGATCAACGCGCTCTCGGCCCGCGACATGGCGGGCATCGTCGAGCACCCGATGGGCGGGGGCGACGGGCTGGTGCATCCGCTGTCGGTGCTGGGCAACAAGGCCGCGGCCATGCGCGGGCTGGCGGCGCTGAGTTTCGGCGATGCGCCGGCCTTCCAGCCCATGCTCCAGACTTCCTACAACGAGCTCATCAACGCCAGCGCGGGCCAGAAGCACATCGTGATCATCTCCGACGGCGACCCCTCCCCGCCCGCCGACACGCTGCTCCAGCAGTTCATCGCCGCCAAGATCAGCATCTCCACCGTCGCCGTGTTCCCGCACCAGTGGGGCGGCATGTCCAGCGACCTGGCGAACATGCGCCGCATCGCCACGCTCACCGGCGGCAACTACCACGAAATCACCCGCGACAACCAGGTCAACACACTCCCCGAGATCTTCATCAAGGAAGCACGCACCGTCAAACGCACGCTCATCTGGGAGGGCGAACCGATCTCTCCCGCGCTGGTCAACCCGGGCGTCGAGAACATGCGCGGCATCCGCACGCTGCCCGCCCTCCGCGGGTACATCGTCGGCGCCGATCGCGAGGGCCTCTCTCAGGTCATCCTCCGCGGCGTCGAGAACGACCCCATCATGGCCCAGTGGCAGCACGGCCTTGGCCGTGCGATGACCTTCACCAGCGACACGGGAGGGCGATGGGCCAGCGCGTGGGCCTCGTGGGGTCAGTACCGCGCGTTCTGGGAGCAGCAGGCGCGATGGGTCATGCGTCCCGCCGGCTCGCCCAACGTGCGCGTCGTCACAAGCGAGCAGGGCGGCACGACCAGAATCGTCGTTGAGGCACTGGACGAAAGCGGCGCACGCATGAACTTCGCCCGCTGGCGCGCACGGCTGGTCCGCCCGGACCTCAGCAGCGAGCCGTTCGAACTCGTCCAGCGCGGGCCGGGACGCTACGAGGCCACCGTGCCGACAGAACAGGCCGGGTCGTACATGCTCAACATGCTCTACGAGCACACAAGCGCCGACGGCCGGACTGTGCAGGGCAACGTTCAGTCGGCGATCTCGCGGCCGTTCGCCGATGAGTTCCGCGCACTCCGGGACAACGCGGCGCTGCTGGAACAGGTGGCCCAACTCACCGGCGGGCGCGTGCTCAGCGATGACCCTCAGCAGGCCGCGCTGTGGGATACGCAGGGGCTGATTGTGCCGACGACGCAGCGGCCGATCTGGCTGGGCGTGCTCATCGCGGCGCTGACGCTGTTCCTGATGGACGTGGGCATCCGCCGCGTGCGGATCGACCCCGCGGCCATCGCCCGCCTGATCCGCGCTGGGCTCGGTCGCGGAAAGGCCGCATCGAGCCAGCAGGTCGAGGCCCTGCGCTCGGCACGCGAGAAGGCCCGGCAGGAAATGTCACGCCGAACGCAGGAAGGCCCCGCGCGCGTGGGCGAGAGCGTGACGCTCGAACCCGGCACGACCCCGACGGGCGCGGGCGTGAAGTTCGAGGCCACGCGCGAGGAACTTCGTGCCGCCCGCAAGAGCACCGACATCGCCGACCAGGTGCTGCGACAGGGCGGCCCCGCGCCGGTGCAGACCCGCGAGCAGCCCAAGGCCGCCGACGGCGAAGGCGGCATGTCGCGCCTGCTCAAGGCCAAGAAGCGCGCTCAGGACGAAATGGGCGATGGCGGCGACGAGGGGAAGAAGTGACAGAGTGGCAGAGTGGCAGAGTGGCAGAGTGGCAGAGTGGCAGAGTGGCAGAGTGGCGACGATACAGACGTGGAGCATGCGGAGCGTTGGTGAACCCGGACCGAGACTGACACGAGCCCGTGCGCAACCACGGGCGCGAACACTGGAGACCTTGCGATGGCTGCGATCGAACAACTCCCCCAGACCCCCGCGGAAGTCAAAGCCCGATGCGAAGAGTTCCGCGCGACCTACAAGCGCCTCCAGGATGAAGTCGGCAAGGTCGTCGTGGGCCATCGCGAGGTGGTCGACGGCGTGCTCATGTCGCTCTTCGCCGGCGGCAACGTGCTGCTCGAGGGCGTGCCGGGCCTTGGCAAAACGCTGCTGGTGCGCACGCTGGCGCAGTCCCTGACGCTGCCCTTCAGCCGGATTCAGTTCACGCCCGACCTGATGCCCGCCGACGTCATCGGCACGAACATCGTCAGCGAGGACGCGAGCACCGGGCGACGCTCGTTCCAGTTCCAGCGCGGGCCGATTTTCGCGCAGATCGTTCTGGCCGACGAGATCAACCGCGCCACGCCCAAGACCCAGAGCGCCCTGCTCGAAGCGATGCAGGAGCGCAGCGTCACCGTCGCGGGCACGACGTACAAACTCGAACTGCCGTTCATCGTGCTGGCGACGCAGAACCCCATCGAGCAGGAGGGCACGTACCCGCTGCCCGAGGCCCAGCTCGACCGCTTCCTGCTCAAACTCGTCGTCGGCTACAGCCAGCTCGACGAACTCATGACGATCCTCGACCGCACAACCGGCGCGCAGAACGAGGCCGTCTCGGGCGTGCTCGACGCCGCCGCGATCCTCTCGGCACAGAAACTCGTGCGCGAGGTGATCGTCGCGCCGCACGTCAAGCAGTACGCCGCGAGGCTGGCGATGGCGACGCACCCCGAGGGCAAGTTCGCGCCGGAGATCACGAACAAGTACGTCCGCTGCGGCTCGTCCCCCCGCGGCGCGCAGGCGCTGATGCTCTGCGCCAAAGTGCGCGCCCTCTGCGACGGGCGATTCCACGCCGGCAACAAGGACATCCAGAATGTCGCGCTCGCGGCCCTCCGCCACCGCCTGATCCTCAACTTCGAGGCCGAGGCCGACCGCGTGAGCGCCGACGACATCGTCCGCAAGATCATCGACAGCACGCCGACCGAGCCGGTTGCGATCTAACACGAAGGCGCGGATTGCACGAAGGCGCGAAGACGCGAAGAAGAGGGGAGAAGAAGGATGAGAAGATAGAGAGAAGGGAAAAGGACAGAAGGAGAATGTGAAGAGGAAGAGAACGGGGAATGACTTTGGAGGCGCACGCAGTGCTGTGCGGAGTTGGTTATGGAGCTGAAATCGGATCGACAACTTCGTATCGAGAGTGGCCTGCCTGAAGAGATCGAGTCGATCGCGCAGGAAGTCATCGGCTGCGCCATCGCGGTCCATCGATCCCTCGGCCCCGGACTGCTCGAATCACTCTACGAGCAGGCGATGGGCATCGAACTCTCGCACGCCCAGATCCCCTTCGCCCGCCAGGTCCGTCTGCCGGTCCACCATCGCGGCGTCCAGATCGGGACTCATGTGGTCGACGTTATCGTCGCCGACGTGATCGTGCTGGAACTCAAGGCCGTGGAGGCGATCCATGAACTTCACCGCGCCCAGTTGATCAGTTACCTCCACGTCGCCAATCTCCCGCTGGGTCTGCTGCTGAACTTCAATTGCACCACGCTCCGCGACGGCCTGCGCCGAGTCATCAACGCCCACTGGCAACGCCCTCACGCCACGCCAGCCAACACCACCCCCCACCACGCAGTCTCCGAATCTCCACAGTCGCCCCAATAGCACGCTTTCACCAACCCAAACTTGCTCCCCAGTCTTCCTCTTCCCGTTCCTCTTTCTCTTCTTCCTCTTCTTCCTCTTCTTCCCTTCCCTCCTCTCTTCTTCGCGTCTTCGCGCCTTCGTGCAAATCTCATGATCAAGATCACGACACCAACCAGACCGACTCGCCTCGATGAACTCCTTGATGCGCGATTCGTCGCCCGGCTCTCCGCCCTCGACCTGACCAGCCGAAAGGTCCTCGCCGGCAAGATGAAGGGCGAGCGTCGAAGCAAACGCCGCGGCCAGAGCGTGGAGTTCGCCGATCATCGCCAGTACGTCGTCGGCGACGACCTCCGCCACATCGACTGGAACATCTTCGGCCGGCTCGACCGCCTCTTCCTCAAACTCTTCCTCGAAGAAGAAGACCTCGCCCTCCACATCGTCATCGACGCCTCCGCCTCCAGCGACTGCGGCGAGCCCTCCAAGTTCCTCCTCATGCAGCGGCTCTGCGTCGCGCTCGGGTACATCGGCCTGGTCAACCTCCACCGCGTCAGCGTCACCGCCATCGCCGGCCTCGCGCTCGGGCCGGACGGCCAGCCCGCGCCGCAGCTCATGTCCAGCGTCCGCGATCTCCGCGGCGGGCGACGCCTGGCCGATCTTGGCCGCTTCGTCCTCCAACTCACGCCCGGCGGCCCCGCCTCGTTCACCGAGGCCTGCAAACGCATCGCCATCGCACGCAAAGGCAAGGGCGTCATGCTCGTCATGAGCGACTTCTTCCACAAAGATGGCTACGAAACCGGCCTCCGCCTGCTCGTCGGCCGCGGGTTCGATGTCTACGCCCTGCAGATCCTCAGCCCGCAGGAACTCGAGCCCGACATCGCCGGCGACCTCCGCCTGAAGGACTGTGAAGACGCCGACCTGACCGACCTGACCATCACCGCGCCGCTGCTGAAGAAGTACAAACAGACCCTCTCGGCGTACTGCAACCGCCTCCGCGACTTCTGCGCCGCGCGAGAGATCATCATGCAGACCATCCCCAGCAGCGTGCAGCCCGATGTCGTCGTGCTCGACTACCTGCGCAGAAAGGGGCTGGTGCAATGACCTTCCTCACGCCCCTGCTCGCGGGCATCGCCGCGGCCATCGCCGTGCCGACGCTGCTGATCCTCTACTTCCTCAAACTCCGCCGACGCGACGTGGAGGTCAGCACCACCCTGCTCTGGAAGCAGGCGATCCAGGACATGCAGGCCAACGCGCCCTTCCAGCGCCTGCGCCGGAACATCCTGCTGCTGCTGCAACTCCTCGCCCTCGCCGGCGCGCTGCTGGCCCTGGCCCAGCCCGAGATCCGCGGCGAACTGGCGCCCGGCCAGGAACTGGTCATCATCATCGACCGCAGCGCCAGCATGCAGAGCACCGACGGCTCGCCCGACGACCCTCGCGCCCGCGAAACGCGCCTGGACCGCGCCAAGGCGCAGGCACTGGAGATGGTCGACGCGATGAAGGAGCCCGGCCTGATGGGCAGCGCGGGCGACCGCGCGATGCTCATCGCCTTCGACACCACCGCCGACATCCTGACGACCTTCACCGCGAACAAGACCGAGCTTCGACGGCTGATCAACGACATCAAGGCGACGGACACGCCCTCAAGTTTCGCCGAGGCCTTCAAACTCGCGAAGGCCCACCTGCGGCGCCGGATCCACATCGACGACCGCGAGGGCGGCAAGGCCGTGACGTTCGACGAACAGACCGAGGGCGGCGCGCTTGTGCACCTGTTCAGCGACGGCCGGATTCCGGACCTCTCGAGCATCCGTGCCCAGCGCGAGGACCAGGTCGTGTACCACCGCGTGGGCCGTGCCGACGCGTGGAACCTCGGCATCATCAGCGCCCGCGCCGAGCGTGACTTCAACACGCCGTCGAATGTCAGCGTCTTTGTCGCGGTGCAGTCCACCTCGCGCCGCGCGCGAACCGTGGACGTGCAACTGGCGCTCGATGGCCGGGTCGTCGCGGTGCGTCCGGTCGAACTCCCCGCCGCACAGACCGTCACCGCCGCGCAATCGACCGGGGCCGACGACGCGCTCTCCCCCGCCTCCGCCGTGCAGACCATCGTGCCCGCCGTGCGCGGCGCGGTCTTCGAACTCTCCCGCGCCGAGGGCGCATCGATCACCATCCAGCTCCGCCACCCCGAACTTGGCCAGCCCGACGGCACGATCACCGGCGAGGACATCCCCGACCCGCTGGGCGTCGACGACGTCGCGTACGTCATCCTTCCGCCGGCGCGCCGCCTGAGCATCGCCATGGTCAGCGAGGGCAACTTCTTCCTCACGCGCCTGCTCCGCAGCATGAACCTCGCCCGCCCACTCATGACCGTCACGCCCGCGCAGGCGCAGGCCTTCATCGACAGCAAGGAGCTTGCAACGTACGACCTGGTCGTGCTCGACCGCTGGCTGCCCACTCGCACGATCGACGGCACGCCCACGCTCACACTCCCGCCCGGGCGCTCGCTCGTGCTCGGCGCCGTCCCCGCCCCGCCGCTGGGCCTGACCGACCAGGGCGAGACCGGCGCAACCGTCACGCTGAACTGGCGGCGTGATCACCCGGCCCTCCGCGCCGCATCGCTGGAGAACCTCATCGTCAACAAAGGCCGAAAGTCCTCCCTGCCCGACAACGTCGGCGGCGCAACCGTCGTGCTCGCCGAGGGTCAGGACGGCCCGCTGATCATCGAAGCCGCCGACATCACCCGCAGCGCGATCATCACCACCTTTGACCCCGTGCAGTCCAACTGGGTGTTCCAGGCCGGCTACCCGCTCTTCCTGGTCAAGGCCGTCGAGTACCTCTCCCGCGGCGGCACCGGCGACGACGCCCTGGCCGTCCGCCCCGGTTCCACGCTCACGCAGCGCCTGCCCCAGGACGCCCGCGACATCTCCATGACCATGCCTGACAACGCTCGCGTCCCGCTGGTCCAGAGCGACGCGGGCGACGTGAACTTCGGGCCCGTCGCCGCCGTGGGCATGTACGCCCTCGCCTGGCAGGGCACGCCCGGCCCGCAGGACAGCACCGACGGCACAACCAGCCGACGCACCGTCGCGGCCAACCTTGCCGACCCCGCCGAGAGCGACCTGGCCAGCGCCGACACCATCGCGCTGGCCAGCAAGATCGTCCAGGCGCAGGGACAGGACCAGCCGCTGGGCGCGCGTCGGCTCTGGCCGTGGCTCGTGCTGGTGGCGCTGGCGGTGCTCATGATCGAGTGGTGGGTGTACAACCGCCGCGTGGCGTTCTGACGCTCGGAGCCGCGTTCCCGCGCACAATCCAAACCGCGCACGATCGCCCCGAAATCCCGCCCGGGCAGAGACTTCCCCCCGCGGGCACGCGATAATCCGGCCTCATGCCCACCAGCCCCAAAACGTCGTTCCCCAAGGAGAAGATCCGCGTCGTGCTCCTGGAGGGCATCCACCCGGTCGCCCGCGAGGTCTTCGAACGCGAGGGCTTCAGCGTGACGGCCTTCGAGAAAGCCCTCGAAGGCGCCGCGCTGCGCAAGGCCATCGCCGACACCGGCGGGGCGCACGTCCTGGGCATCCGCAGCAAGACCTCCCTCACGAACGAGATGCTCGACATCTCACCGCGCCTGCTGACCGTCGGCGCGTTCTGCATCGGCACCAACCAGATCGACGTCGATCACAGCCGCGCACGGGGCATCTGCGTCTTCAACTCCCCCTTCAGCAACACGCGCTCCGTCGCAGAGCTCACCATCGCCGAGATCATCGCCCTGCACCGCCGGCTGCTCGACCAGAGCGCCGCGATGCACAAGGGCAAGTGGGACAAGTCCGCCGCAGGCGCTCACGAGGTCCGCGGGCGCACGCTGGGCATCGTCGGCTACGGGCACATCGGCTCGCAGGTCTCCGTTCTCGCGGAGGCCATGGGCATGCGCGTGCTCTTTCACGACATCATCAGCAAGCTGCCCATGGGCAACGCTCGCCAGTGCCGGAACCTCGATGAACTCCTCCGCGAGAGCGACGTCGTCACGCTCCACGTTCCCGAGACCGCCGGCACCGTGAACCTCATCGCCAAGGCCCACCTCAAGGCCATGCGCCCCGGCGCGTTCCTCATCAATAACGCCCGCGGCAAGGTCGTCGATGTTCCCGCCCTCGCCGCCGCGCTCCGCTCCGGCGCGCTCGCCGGCGCAGCGCTCGACGTCTTCCCCCACGAGCCCGCGGGCAAGGACGAAGCCTTCAAAAGCGAACTCATGGGCCTGCCCAACGTCATCCTCACGCCCCACGTCGGCGGCAGCACCGAAGAAGCCCAGCGATCCATCGCAGAGGACGTCGTCGGCAAACTCGTCCGCTTCCTCAACAACGGCAGCACCACCGGCAGCGTCAACCTCCCCGAGGTCGAACTGCCCGAGCAGACCCTCCCCGAGCACGAGGCCGACGACGGCCAGACCACCCCCGCACGCCGCTTCCACCGCATCCTGCACCTGCACAAAAACGTCCCCGGCGTCATGAAGAAGATCAACAACGTCGTCGGTGCACGCAACGTCAACGTCAGCGCCCAGTATCTCCGCACGCAGGGCGACCTGGGCTATGTCGTCATGGACATCGAGCCCCAGCAGGGCCGTGCGATCTTCGACGAACTCCGCGACATGCCCGAGACCGTCCGCGCCCGCGTGCTGTGGTGAATCGACGAACCCCAAGGAACCACGACATGGCCTCGTCGAAACACGCCGACACTTCCAGCACCGCCGCCGGCACGCCCCGGCCCTCCGATGCGCCCGACATCGTGCTCGTCCGCCCCGCCACGCCAGGCGACACCGACGCGCTGACGCGCATCGCCCGCCAGGTCGGCATCGGCCACAGCCAGCCGTCAGAAGTCGCCGACGACATCAACTTCAGCCAGGCCCTCATCGCCGGCCAGAGCCCATGGCACCAGGGCCCGCTGTACCTCTGCAGCGAAGCCCTCAGCGCCTCCACCCTCGAGCGCCGCGGCGTGGTCGGCCAGTGCAAACTCGAGGTCATGGCCGCCGGCGTCTGGAAACGCCAGGCACGCAAGCGCCGCTTCATCGTCGGCCGCGAGCCCATCACCGCCGACTACGAACAGCTCGAGTACGACGCCGGCCCGCAGCACGCCATGGAGTTCGCCGCCAACGCCGTCAGCAAGGAACACCGCGGCCTGGGCATCGGCTCCATGCATATCCGCTCGCGCCTGCTCCTGCTCCGGCACCTGCTCCGCAAACTCTCCCACATCGAGACCGTCTGCTCCGTCACCCTCACGCAGGAGGACACCGCCGCCAGCACCCCCGACGCGCTGGTCTACCCCTTCTACGAGCACGCCGTCCGCGCCTTCTTCGGCGGGCGCGCCTTCGACGAAGTCGACCGCCTCCGCTACAAGAACCGAGCACGCGACGGCAGCGTCCAGTTCGTCGGCGAGTTCCTCCAGTCCGCTGGCGAGCACGACCCCTTCCGCGCCATCCCCTGCCACCTGCTCCCCGATCATGTCCGCGCCGCGCTCGGCTCCGTCCGCGCCAGCGCCGAACGAACCCACGCCTTCTTCCTCAAACTCGGCTTCAAGCACCACGGCCGCTACGACGTGCTCGACGGCAGCCAGGTCCTCGAACTCCCGCGAGACCACTTCGAGGCCGTCTGCCGAGTCGAAACGTTTGTCGCTCGCAGCGACAAAACCGTCCCGCCCGACGCCCCGCAGCGCGTCTTCATGGTCCAGCCCCAGCAGGGCAAAGACTTCGACATCTCCCGCTTCCGCTGCGTCCGCGCACCCGTCGTCGAAGATCGCGGCGAACTCCACGTCCGCAAAGAAGTCCTGGGCCTCATCGACGCCCGCGACGGCACCATGCTCGAGTCGCTCCTGCCGGGCGATGAAGGGGCTTGAGCGCGAGTCCAAACAACCAGCAGCGCACCGGTCAGACGACGAAGCACCAACCCTCCCAGCCACGACGAACCACCGCGCACTCCTTTCGCACGAAGTGCGCACCAAGCGTTGCCGGTGGCGCAGCGAGGCTCCGCGAGCCAGCCACCGGCAGCAGGCCCAATCTCATTCTCGTGCTCTTCGTCTTCCGCCCGTCTGAGGGCGGACCTCCATAGCGATGCGAACCACACGACGACCCACCGCGATCAAGCCCCAAATCGACGGCGGAACCGGAGGCGATTCTCGCACGCTGACTTGGTGCATCGACTAAATCGTCGAACCCGGCAGCGTCAATTCGGGCAGTCCGTCACCTCCATCACACCCTAACAAACCACTTTGTCGTTCACTTGAGGCTCCCAAGTGAACGACAAACCCCGTTGTCGTCCACAGGTGAACGACAAAACCGCGTTCACAGCCCGAGATCACCTATCAAAATCCAACTGCCCCCGCTCACGGCTGCCCCGCGCCCGACCGTGGATCAAAGTCCAGCTCCCCGCCACGCCGCGACTGCTGAAGCCGCTTGAACTGCCGCTCCATCTCACTGAAAAACGCCGTCGGCCCGGAAACGTACCGCTTGGCGAACATGTTCCCGCCGCGGGTCATCACAACCTTGTAGTTCACCACGCCCGCCTCGGGCTTGACCGTCGTCGGATCCTGATTCGCCTCCACCAGCGTGATCAGGGCCGAGAGTTCCTCGGCGTTGAAGTTCCCCGACCACGTCGGCCGGGCGTGATCGATCTCCGTCCGCCCCGCCTGCAGGCCCGCGACATACACCAGCCGCCCGTCACGCGCCAGGTTGTAGTACACCAGTTTGTTCCCCTCCGGCTGGCTGACCCGCAGCGTCAAGTCCCACCCACCGCTCGGCGAGCCGCCCCCGGCACACCCCACGCCGAACATCGACACCAGGCACAGCACCAACATCATCACCGCACGCAGCATCAGCATGGTCAAGCCTCCGGTACCTCTGAGCATAGAGCCACACGGCCGCGCTCACACACGCCACCACACCCACCCCCGCCTATCGCACGCAGTGCGCACGACCGTTGCCGGTGGCGCAGCGAGGCTCCGCGAGCCAGCCACCGGCAGCAGACCCACCCTCAACTCCTTGCTCTTCTTCCGCCCGTCTGAGGGCGGACCACCCGCGCGCCACCCGTGTCCCTGCAGTCCTCACGCACGCACGGCAGTGGACCGTGCCGCCGATGAAGATCTCTGCACTCCCCAAGAATAATCACCAACAATCAACGGATCCCAGTACACTCCCCCGCGGCCCCACCAGATACTCCCCCGTTTCCAACGGGGGAGATGGCGAGACTTCAAGCCGGAGGGGGAGGGGGCGTGGGGCTCGCTGAACCCGCAAACACGAAAGCGAGTCGTTGCTCATCGGACTCCCAAACCAGACCGTACCGACTCGTCGCCAAAGCCCGACCAATCCACGGAACAGCAAAGAAAACAACCGATGCCATACGCCCACCGCCTCGCTTGAGCTTCATCGGAAATCACATGGATCCACATAATCAAAGATCTGCGGCGAGTATTCTGCACAATGCTGCACGCAATTATTGTATACAGAGAATTCTCGTTTGGAAAGGGGTATACGCCGACTTGACAGCCTCCGGTCGTAATCATGTCCGGCTTCGGGATCACTCCTGGGAGTATACGAAAGAGGCTCGCGGCGTGTTTCCTCGCTACAACGTCCTCGACGCGATCCTACTTGAGGTGGAGCGATGGGTTCCCGAACCAACCACATCTCTCGACGAGACACGGATTCGACTTGCAGTGCTCGCAGCGGAGGCGGAAGGCGTTTTCACGAAGTCCGGGGATCCGGTTGAGATCGCAGCGATCAATGACGAGCGTAACGCGTTCAAGACGTTTCTTCGTGACTGCGACATCAAAGCATGTGCGGCACTTCCCCAACTGCCGTTTCGTCGGGTGCTCGCGAAAGACGAGCACGACATGCTTCGCGCCGCGTTCGATGCCGCGTGGGGAAACTGCTACGGAGGCGTCGTTGAGCACCCCGCTCCTCCACCCTATCTCACGCTTCACACCGCCGTGATGGATGCACCCGGAGCGAGTGACATGCTCCGCGGTGCGATCGCAGACCTCGGAGTTGCCCGCGTCCTGGAGTTCTTGGAATCCGCGATCGGTTACGAACTCGACCTCGCAGTCGCCGAGTTCCGCTACAAAGGCCTTGAATCCCAGTGGACCTCCGGCGACCACGCCTGGATGGTCTACGTGTCACACGAGTCCTCGATCACCCTTGGCGGCGAACACTTGATTGCCGCAATGCTCGCACGAGTACCGGATCTCCTGCGGTACAAGTACCGTGGATTTGATCGCAACTTGTATAGCCTTGCCCACGAATGATGGACAGACGCACACCGACTCGCTGCCCCGCTCCCCCTCCCCGCACGCAGTGCGCACGACCGTTGCCGGTGGCGCAGCGAGGCTCCGCGAGCCAGCCACCGGAAGGCGATCGCTCCACATCAACCTGTTCTTCTCTTCTTCCGCCCGTCAAAGGGCGGACCAACGCCAGCGCACCGCCACCATCCGGATCTTCGCAGAGCCTCAGATCCGGCGTCCAAAGCCCGCGTCAGAACGCCAAGCCCGCGCGCCGCAGCCAGCCGCCGAAGACCTTGTCGTCCAGTTCCGGGTACGTCACCGTCGCCACGCCGTTGACGGTGCCGAACACCGGCGTCCAGAACCCGTCGCGGATGGTGTCGGAGAACACGGTCGCCGAGCCGTCGGCAAAGCCGAACTGCCCGATGTTCCGCGTGTGCCCGTACTCGTTGGCCGCGTCGCCCCCGCCGATGAGCCCCGCGTTGCCGTACACCGGGCCAAAGTCGCGGTAGTTCTGCCGCGTCCAGGTGATGCCGCCGTTGACCACGCCCAGCTCGGGCGGATCGTTCATCGCCTTGGCGCCCGGCGTCCGCAGGCCCGGAACATCCACGAGGTCGTCAACCTTCTTGGTCTTGACCGCGCCATCCGCAAACAACGGCACTCGCCCGGGCGTCGCGTTGACGATGAAGTCCAGCTTCAGCGGGCCGACGCAGAACCGCGGGTCGCGCAGGTCGACCGTGCCCATGCCCACAAAGTCCGTCGGCCGGGCGCGCGCCGCGTCGGTCATCGCCATGTACCACGTCTGCGCGTAGTTCGTGTTGTAACCCTCAAAGATCAACTGCTCGACCTGCTCGGGCGTGAACGACGCCTGGCGCGGGCCCTGGCCATCGCCATAGTCGTACGTGAACGGATCCTCGTTGATGCGGTTGTTGGCCAGCTGCTGGCTGGCGCGCGACAGGCCCGCCGGCGAGAGCAACTGCCCCACCTTGCCGTAGCCGCCGTTGACGTAGTCCGCAACCCAGCCCTTGGCGTTGAGCGGCCCCGCCGAGCGGTTGCGCCGATTGTCCCACGGCCCGGTGCTCATCGCCCCGCGCTGGTCGTTGGCGTGAGACGCGGCCATGGTCGAGAGCTGCCGAAGGTTCGAGAGCCCCACCGACTGACGGGCCGCATCGCGGGCGCTGGCCAGGCTGGGCAGCAGAATCCCGATCAGCAGCGCGATGATCGCGATGACCACGAGCAACTCGATGAGCGTGAAGCCCGAACGGCTAGAACGCCCCGCCAAGGTTGCCCGATCCGCATGGCTGATCTTCATCATCATCCGAGCTCCTGATTCGTATCTCGAGTCCCTGTGCGCTCACGCCGTCGGCGTTCGCATCGACCAACCGCCGACCCTGCTCAATCCCCCCGGCTCGCGCCGAGACACCCCACCCTTTCGGGCGTGCGCGGACCTCTCAAGGCCCGTGAAGTTACACATCCGGACACTCAAGTCGAAGCCCGGAGCGGGCTTGAGTAATCATTTTGCAAAACGTGCGCGCGATCTTCGCCGATCCTTCGCGCTCAGATCGCTCTTTGTTTGGATAGATCGGCGTTCGGCCTCAGGCCGCTGTGTCGCCACTCCGCGTGCCCGCCGCGTCCGGCTCGGTCGCCTTCCCATCGCCCCGCCCCTTGGCCAGATGCGCCTGCCCCGCCTCATCGAGCACCATCAACTCCAGCGTGCGCAGCGCCTCAAGCGCCGCCGCCTGCTCGGCTTGCTTCTTGCTCGCACCCCACGCCGGCTCGAAGGTCCGCTCCTGAATCCGCACCTGCACATGAAAGTGCTTGGCGTGGTCCGGGCCCTTCTCCTCCAGCACGCTGTACACCGGCGTCGCCCCGTAAGCCTGTTGCGCATGGTGCTGAAGAATCGACTTGAAGTTCTCCTGATGCCCGCTGCTGGCCGCGCGCACGATGCGCTCATCCAGCAAAGGCAGCAGGAACCCCCGCGCAACCTCAAGCCCGCCATCAAGATACAACGCCGCCACCACCGCCTCCAGCGCCGCCGCGGCCAGGCTCGGCGGCAGCGGTGAGTCCGGCGACTTCATCCCCTTGCCCAGCACCAGGTGCTCGTGCAGCCCGAGATCCGTCCCGATCTGCGCGCACGTCTGCCGAGAGACCACCATCGACTTGATCTTGGTCATCTCCCCTTCCAGCAGGTCGGGGAACTTCTCGTAAATGCGCTGACACGCCACCAGCCCCAGCACCGCGTCGCCCAGAAACTCCAGGCGCTCGTTGCTCTTCTGTCGGCTCTCGGCGATCGACGCATGTCGGAGCGCCAGGGCCAAGAGCTCCGCATCACGGAACTCGTGGCCCAGGCGCTGCTCAAGGGCAGCCTTGTCCACTGGTGTCATGAATCCTCCTGCCCGCGCAGGGCCACTCTCGGCCTCGCACCGGCAAATCCTCCGTCACGTTGTCCCTGCACAGGGCAATCATGGCTCAGCTCCAGCATCGGCCAGTTCCCACCTCGGGTTCCGCCGATTCCGCCCGCCGCCCCGAATGCGACCGATCATAGTCCGCTCGTCCTTCACATTAGCGCGGGAAATCACTTATTCGCTTCTTCGCCCCCCTCCCACTTGGCCCGGCCACGGAAGCGCGCTAGCATCTCGACCCATTCCGAGGCGACTCGGGCTGGGCGATCACTTCAGTCGGCGCCGCGCGCCAGGATGAACTTCCGATGGGCATGCATTACGAGAAGCGAGTCAGCAAGATCAAGCGCAAGCGCCAGTGCGGCTTCCGCGCTCGCATGAAGACCAAGTCCGGTCGCAAGATCCTCAACAAGCGCCGCCAACTCGGGCGCACGCTCAACACCGCCGACAAGTGGACGATGCGGTAAGCCGCGTCGGCGCATCGGGCCTGACCGCCCGTCGCGCCTCTCGCGCACTCCGGCATCGCTACGACATTTCGTAGTCTTCCGAACGATCAATCCATGCACCCGCGACCTCCCCAAGTCGCGGGTGTTTTTGTTGGTTGATCGATCGGCCTCACATCCCCGCCGCGATCCGCTGGGCCAGACTCGCCCCCTGTGCCGGGTCGAGTTTGCCCGCCTTCCAGATGATCCCGAGCCCGTGGGCCTCATCGACCTTTGGGATGATGTGGAAGTGAACGTGAAAAACCGCCTGATGGGCGGAAGATCCGTTGTTCTGCAGCAGGTTGTACGCGCTGGTGCCCGTCGCCTTCATCACCGCCCGGCAGATCCTCGGCAGTACCCGCCCCACCGCCGAAGCGGACTCGTCGCTGAGTTGATCCAGCGTCGCGACCGCCTCTTTGGGGATCACCAGCGTGTGCCCCGGGCTGAGCGGGAAGACATCGAGAAACGCCAGCACGCGGTCGTCTTCATGGACCTTGTGGCAGGGGATCTCGCCGCGGATGATCTTGCTGAAGATGGTGTCGGGCATGGGTGTCAGGGGGCGGGCGACTCGGAGGGTGGCAGTTGGGGTGCGGGGGCGGGTGCGGTGAGCGGGGACCCGCGCAGGCGGATGACCTTGCCGTCGGGCGTGACCAGGGCGATATCGGTGACCAGCGACCGGGGGTCCTTGCCGAAGAACATGGTCTGCACGACCACTTCGGGCGATGGCAGGAAGAACACGAGCCCGGCGTCGCCCTTCTCGAAGCTGAACTGCAGCGGCGCGGGCAGCGGGAAGGAGCCGAGTTCCGCGGCCCTTTGCGACGCGTCTTGGATCGCCATCGCCGCGTCGCCGCGAACGGTCTCGCCCTTGAAGGCGCCGAGTTCCGTGTTGACGCGGGCGAACCAGTCGGTGATCTGCGCGTCGGTCACCTTGCTCGCCGGGTCGAGCAGTGCGCGGAGGTTCGTCGGGTCGTTCTTGGCCACGTCGGCGACGATCAAGCGTGCGGGCTGACTGACGAAGCGATCGATGTTGCGGTAGATCTGCACCGCGCCGACGATGAAAGCGATCTGCAGGGCCGAGAAAATCAGCCCCAGAACCACGCCGAAGATCGCCAGAACAGTCCCGCTGAGCCGCCCGTTGGCCCCGCGAATGCGGATAAGCGCGCCCGCGCCGAAGGCGACGGCGAGGCTGGGCAGCGGGGGGATGCAGCAGATCAGGGCCAGGACCAGCGACGTGATGGCCATCTTGCTGATACGCGGCGCGTTGTCGCCGAAGGGGTCTGCGGCGCGGGCGCTGCCGGGCTGTTGCTGGTTGAACGCGTCTGGGGCGTACGGGTTGTTGCCGTTGCTCATGGCTTGAACCTAGCACACCTGCGCGCTCGGGGCCAGTGACTGCGCGGGATGTGGATGCGGTCGTTGCCGGGGCAGCCCCGTCCGCGGCAACCCATACACTGACCCGATGCCGGACGAGCGATCATCCAGCGACGGGCCAGGGCCGAGCCGCACGGCGAGCACGGGCGACGCGCAGTTGTACCTGCACCCGCAGACCCTCAGCCGTCTGGGCACGCTCGAACTCCGCGCCAAGCACATCGTCGAAGGCGTCATGAGCGGACAGCACCGCTCGCCCTATCAGGGCTACAGCGTGGAGTTCGCCCAGCACCGCCCGTATGTGCAGGGCGATGACATCCGGCACCTGGACTGGAAGGTGTTCGGGCGCACCGACAAACTGCACCTCAAGCAGTATCAGCAGGAGACGAACCTCGACCTGGTGCTGCTGGTGGACTGCTCGGGCTCGATGCGGTACGGCTCGCGGTCTTTCGCGGAGGCCAGCGGCGCGGGGCGGGCGCTCAGCCCCGACGGTCGCGAGAACTGGAGCAAGTACGACCACGCGACCGCGGTCGCCGCGGCGATGAGTTACATCTGCCTGCGTCAGGGCGACCGGGTGGGGCTGGTGACCTTCGCCGACGAGGTCAAGCGGATCCTCAAGCAGAGCAGCGCGCCGGGCACATGGCGGCAGATCGTCTCGACGCTGAGCATGAACCCGGTCGAACAGAGCACGGACATCGTCCGCGTGATCGATCAGGTGCTGGGGCGGCTGACCAACCGCTGTCTGCTGGTGATCCTCAGCGACCTGTTCGAGGACGCGGCCCGGGTGCGCCAGGCGCTGTCGCGCATCCGCTTCCGCGGGCACGACTGCATCATCGTGGAGGTGCTCGACCAGGCGGAGCGCGACTTCTCGCTGCGCGATGAGGCGCCGCTGGAGGGGCTCGAGGGCGAGGGGCTGTTGAAGATCGACCCGCGCGCGATCCGCGCCGAGTATCTCGCGGCCCTGAACGCGCACCTTCAGGAAGTGGAGCGCTCGGCACGGGGGCTGGGCTTTGACTACATGGTGATCAACACGCACGACTGGCTGGGCCCGCCGCTGAGCGCGTTCCTGGCCTTCCGCCATGCGCGGATGAAACTCAAGAAGTCGACCTGACCTTCCGGGCAGAACGCGGGAGCACACGCAGCGAGCATCGATCGTTCATGACCTTTCTCAACGCCGCCATTCTGACCGCAGGGCTGTTGTCGATCGCGATCCCGATCGCGATCCATCTGCTGATGCGTCGTCGGCGTCGCCCGGTGCCCTGGGCGGCGATGCGGTTTGTTCAGGAGGCGTTCAATCGCACGCGTCGCCGGCTGCTCGTGCAGCGCTGGCTGCTGCTGGCGGCGCGGTGCCTGCTGCTGGCGATGCTCGCGCTGGCGCTGGGCCGGCCGCTGCTGGGCGTGGGCCAGAACGCCGGGCCGGGCGGGCGCAGCGTGGTGCTGGTGATCGACAACTCCATCGCGTCGGGCCTGACGATCGACGGGCGCACGGCGCTGGATCGCCACATCGCCTCGGCCCGCAAGATCCTCGGCGACCTGAACCCCGGCGCGGGCGACCGCGCGGGGCTGGTGCTGCTGGGCGGCCCGAGCGAGGCCCCGGTCATGCCGCCGACGACGGGCATCTCGGGCCTGCTCGAACTGCTCGATGCGCTCCGGCCGACCGACAGCGCCGCGGACTGGCCCGGCGCGATCGCGCAGGTCGGCCGGGGAATCACCGGCGCACGCGCGAACGCTGCAGAGGCTGGCGACGCCGCGGCGGAGTCGATCGACCCGGCGCGCACGCTCGTGGTGCTGCTGAGCGACTTTGCGCAGGGCAGCGCGGAACTGACCCAGCCGCTGGCGCGGCTGCCCGCGGGCGTCCGCGTCGCCGCGGCGG
>VYLX01000047.1_pt1 | contig 27013 bp, 23 predicted proteins | sample 5114181 | NCBI WGS metagenome assembly VYLX01 (sample SAMN12291812, study PRJNA351875) | freshwater metagenome | isolation source: freshwater lake | place: USA: Michigan, Sherman Lake | collected 2011-08-08
GTGGGGGTGGGTTGAGTGCGCCTGGGGTCATTTCCTGCGCGATTCGGACGGGGGCAAGGCGCAGGATCCTCAAGCCCGGGCGCGGGAATGGCCGACGAACGGGATGCGGGACGGTGCACGCGGGGCTCGGAGAGCCTCCGGACACCCGTCTGATGGTCGGCGCCCCGGCGTCGGGCCGTGTCTCGCGATGGGCCGCGTCAGGGAGGACGCGAACGCATGGAACGGCTGCGACAGGTCTTTGCGACAATCACGGCGGCGATGGGGCGGCTGACGCTGACCCATCGGATGCTCATCGGCGCGATCATGCTCATCGGCGTGATGGGGCTGGTGCTGGTCGCCAGTTACGCCGGGCGGACGAGCATGGTCGAGGTCTGGCCCGGGGCCAGCGCCGAGGATCAGGCCAGGGCGTTGGAGTATGTCCAGACCGCGGGGATCACGTATCGCAGCGAGGGCGGGCGGGTGCTCGTGCCGACGGACAAGCGGTACGAGGTGATCGCGATGCTGAATCAGGCCGGGGTCTCGCCGCAGAACAGCCAACTGGTGTTCGCGAGCCTCGCGGCGAGCCAGAGCTGGATGAACAGCAGGGCGCAGAACGATCAGAACTTCATCCTCGCGCTCCAGAACGAACTGGCCGCGGTCATCTCGGAGTTCAACGGCGTCAAGTCGGCAACGGTGCTGATCGATGCGCCCGAGCCGGTGGGCATGGGCATGGCGTTTCGGCGTCCGACGGCCAGCGTGAGCGTGACGATGCAGTCGGGTCGGAGCCTTGATCGGAACATGGTCGACGCGATCGCGGCGATGGTGGCCGGGGCGCGGGCGGGGATGCAGGCGACGGACGTGAAGGTGATCGACGCGAGCAGCGGCAGGCAGTTCACGGCCCGGTCTGCCGAGGACTTCCGTGCGGGCGACTACATGGAGCAGGTGGCGGGGTACGAGGAGCGGATGCAGTCGAAGATCGCCGAGGCACTGGCGTACATCCCGGGCGTGATCGTGGCGGTGTCGGCGCAGATCGACAACCGCAAGGTGGTCTCGACGAGCACGACGATGATGCCGACGGGCCAGGGGTCGGTGGCGATCGTCTCGGGCGAGACGGAGAAGAGCGAGAACACCACGAGCGGCGGCGGCCCGGCCGAGCCGGGGCTGCGGAGCAACGTGGGCGATGACATCAACCGCGGCTCGCAGGGCGGTGGGACGAGAAACACCAAGACGGACACCGACACGAAGTTCACCGTGGGCCTTGGCAGCAAGAAGGAAGACACGGTCGACCCGCGCGGCCAGCCGACGAAGGTCAGCGTGATGATCAGCCTGTCGCGCGAGTACATCCAGAGGCTGATCAAGCAGGCAGCGCCAGCGGACCAGGCGGAAGCCGAGGTGACGCAGCAGCAGATCGACGATCAGTTCGCCAAGGAGAAGGCGCGGCTGGAGAAGGACCTCGCGCCGCTGCTGGCCGCGGCGGCGCAGGACCGTTCGGGGGCGCTGAACACGGGGCCGGCGGTGCCGTCGGTCACGGTGTCGATGATCCCGGTGCCGCTGGGGCTCCGGCTGTCGGGCGAGGGCGGCGGCGGGCTGCTGGTGGCCGGGGCCGGGGGCGGGGCGGGTGCCGGAATGAGCATCGTCAACGAGATCATCGGCGGCTCGCTGGGTCGGACGATCGTCGTGGGCGTGCTGGCGCTGGTGGCCCTGGGCATGATGATGATGCTCGTGCGTCGCAGCGGCAAGCCGCTGGACCTGCCGACGGCCGAGAGCATCGTGGGCCTGCCGCCCGCGCTGGAGCCCAACAGCGATGTCGTGGGCGAGGCGGACGAGAGCCAGACGGCGATGGAGGGCATCGAGCTGGATGAGGGCGAGCTCAAGACCAAGAAGATGCTCGAGCAGGTCGGCGAGTTTGTCAAGAAGAGCCCGACGGATGCGTCGGCGTTGCTGAACCGGTGGATCGCGATCGAGGAATGAGGGCCCGACCATCGGGCCCCGGAGTGAAGGTGCATGCCGCGGAAGCCAGGCGAAAAACTCCCGGATGATCCGTCGCAGCTGGAGGGCCTGACCAAGGCCGCGATCCTGCTGCTGACGCTGGACTCGGACACTGCGGCGGAACTGCTCAAGAGCATGCCGAGCGAAGCGGTGGAGGAAGTGACGCGCGAACTGGCCGGGCTGGGACGCGTGCCGGACCGGCTGCGCAACGCGGTGATCGAGGAGTATTACAACCTGAGCGTGGCGAGTCAGTTCGCCAACGAGGGCGGGCTGGAGTATGCCAAGGTGCTGCTGAAGCAGTCCATGGACCCGGAGAAGGCCAACCGGGTTCTGCAGCAGATCCAGACGCAGGTCCAGAAGACGCCGTTCGCGTTCCTGCAGAAGGCCGAGAGCGAGAACCTGCTGACGTTCATCCAGGACGAGCATCCGCAGACGATCGCGCTGATCGTCTGTCACCTGCCGCACCACAAGGGCGCGGAGATTCTGGGCGGCCTGCCGCAGGCCAAGCAGATCGAGGTGATCAAGCGTGTGGCGAACATGGAGCAGACCAACCCCGAGGTGATCAAGGAGGTCGAGCGGGGTCTGGAGAGCAGGCTGAGCAGCCTGCTGACGCAGAGCATGGAGAAGGCCGGGGGGATCCCGACGGTGGCGGAGATTCTCAACCTCGCGGATCGCTCGACGGAGAAGGCGATCATGGAGGGGCTGGAAGCGGAGGATCCGGACCTGGTCGAGCAGATCCGGCGACTGATGTTCGTGTTCGAGGACATCAAGATGGTCGACGACAAGGGCATCCAGACCATCCTGAAGGAACTGGACAACGACGATCTGACGCTCGCGCTGAAGACGGCCAGCGAGGAACTCAAGAGCAAGATCTTCAAGAACATGTCCGAGCGGGCCGCGGCGATGATCGCGGAGAACATGCAGTACATGGGCCCGGTGCGTGTGAGCGATGTCGAGTCGGCGCAGCAGCGGATCGTGGACATCGTGCGGCGTCTTGAGGACAGCGGCGACATCATCATCAGCGGGCGTGGCGGCGATTCGGAGATGCTGGTCTGACGCTGAGCGCGCGTGGCCCGGGGCCGCGCGGGCCGAGGTGCAGCGAGAGAATCCATGCCCATTGTCCGTGGACAGACCGCCGTCGAACTTGCCCGGGGCGCGGTCGTTCTGGACCTTGGCGACCTGCGGAACCAGGCGGACCGGATCATCGCGTCCGCCAAGGATCGGGCGGCGAAGATCATCGACGATGCGCACGCCGAGCGTGCGAGGATCATTTCCGACGCCGCGACGATCGGCCGGACAGAGGGCCTGGCCGAGGGGCTGGCGGAGGGTCACCGCGAGGGTGTGCAGCGCGGCGAGGACGCGGGGCTGAACGAACGCCGCGAGAACCTGGCGAAGATCGAGAGTTCCTGGATCGAAGCGATGGAGCAGTTCGTGGGCCGTCGCGAGCGCATGCTCGCGGACGCACGGCGTGACGTGCTCCGGCTGGCGATCCGTATCGCGGAGAAGGTGACCAAGCGGGTGGTCGCGGTGGATCCGGGCGTGGTGTCGGCGCAGCTCGACGCGGTGCTGTCGCTGGTGATGCGCCCGACGAGGCTGCTGGTGACGATCAACCCGATGGACCGCGAACTGGCGATGGCGGCCCTGCCCGGCGTGCTGGCCCGGCACGCCGGGAGCGAGCATGTTGAGTTTCTCGACGATGCGCGCCTGGCCCGCGGGTCGGTGGTGGTGAAGCTCGTTGACACTGCCGACGGCGCTGGAGCCGCGGCGGTGGGGGGTGAGATCGACGCATCGATCGACGTGCAGTTGATGAGGATCGCCGACGCGCTGCTGCCCGGTCGGCCGGGGGACGACGCGCCCGTTCCCGCTCCGAGCGCGCGGGCCCTGGATCAGGCGGGCGACCCGGATGAAGCCGACGACGATGACGCCGGGCCTGCGGGACAGGGCGATGGCGGAGGCGAGCGAGATGACCAGCCGCCGAGCGGTGCCCCGGGCGAGGGCACGCCACCGGGCGGGGGTGCGGCATGAGTCTGCTGACCGGAGCGGTGCGAGCGGTCTCGGGGGTGCAGTCGATGCAGGTGACGGGGCGTGTGGTGGGGCTGCGCGGGATGATGGTGCTGGTGCAGGACCTGCCGTTACCGGTGGGCTCGCTGGTGTCGCTGCCGAGGGTGTCGCCGGGGGATGTGCACGGGATCGAGGGCTGGGTGGATCGTCGGGGCGAGGCGCGGGCGCTGCCGGGGGAGGTCGTGGGGTTTCAGGGGCAGATGACGATGGTGATGATGCTGGGGCAGACCACGGGCATCCGCGTGGGCGATCGGGTCATCGGAATGCAGGCGTCGCAGACGGTGCACGTCGGGCCCGGGATGCTCGGGCGCGTGATCGATGGTCTCGGACGGCCGATCGACGGCAAGGGCCAGATGCTGGATCTTGTGCCCCGGGAACTGGACCCGCGTCCTGTGTGGGCGATGCGTCGCGTGCCGATCACCCGCCCGATGCACACGGGCGTTCGTGCGATCGATCTGATGACGACGCTCGGGCGTGGGCAGCGCATGGGGATTTTCGCCGGTCCGGGCGTGGGCAAGAGCACGCTGCTGGGCTCGATCGCGCGGAACTGTTCGAGCGATGTGAACGTGCTGGCGCTGATCGGCGAACGCGGACGCGAGGTCAAGGACTTCATCGAAGGCGTGCTGGGGCCGGAGGGCCTGGCGCGGTCCGTGGTGGTGGTGAGCACGGGCGACGAGACGCCGCTCATGCGGATCCGAGCGGCGATGGCCGCGTGCACCGCGGCGGAGTACTTCCGCGAGCAGGGCCAGCACGTGATGCTGCTGCTGGACTCGGTGACGCGGTTTGCGCACGCGCACCGCCAGATCGGTCTGGCGGTTGGCGAGCCGCCTGCGAGCAAGGGCTACACGCCCGGGGTCTTCGCGGCGATGGCGCGACTGCTGGAACGCGCCGGCCAGATCGCGCCGCGGGGCGACCGCAAGGGATCGGATCCCGGCAGCATCACCGGGCTGTACACGGTGCTTGTCGAGGGCGACGACATGACCGAGCCCGTCGCCGACGCGGCGCGCGGCATCCTTGACGGGCACCTGATCCTTTCGCGTGCGCTGGCGCAGAAAGCCCACTTCCCGGCGATCGACGTGCTGGACAGCGTTTCGCGCGTGGCCGATGAGGTGACCGACGAGGAGCACCAGGTCGCGCGGCGCACGCTGATCCGCACGCTGGCGCTGTACCGCGATGTCGAGGATCTGGTGCAGATCGGCGCCTACGCCAAGGGCGCGAACGCCGAGAACGACGTGGCGATCGAGTTTCAGGCTCGGATCAACGAACTGCTGCGGCAGAGTTCGCGGACGCGCGAGGCCTTTGCGCAGAGCCGGGGGCAGGTCGTGAAACTGGCCAATGAGATCCTCGCGGCGTTGCAGTCGCGCGTACGGAGGGCCGGCTGATGCCCAGGGTGTTCGTCTTTGAACTTGATCCGGTGATCGAGGTGCGCAAGCGTGCCGAGCGCGAGCACATGGGGCGCGTCGCCAGACTCGAGCGCGAGCGGGTGATGCTGCTCGAGCGTGTGCGGGAAGTTCAGCAGAACATGGCCGGTGCGAGGGCGTCGCTGGGGGAGTTGCTTTCGGGCGGTCCATCGCAGGAGGCGGTCGGCGGAACCCGGGTGTCGGCGGTGAACATGCACGCCGTGCGGATGCAGGCGCACGCCTCGCTTCACGGCGTGATCGCGCTCCAGCGGGCGGCGCTGGAACTGGCCGGGCTGACACGCAGGGTTGAGGCGGCGCGGGCGGAACTGCTCAAGGCCGCGGTGGCCCGCAAGGCGGTGGAGAAACTGCGAGAGCGACGCTTTGCGCTCTGGAAGCGTGAACAGGCGGTGCTCGAGGCGATGGATATGGACGACCTTGCGGTTATGCGGGCGTCGCAGACGCAGAGGGGGCGGGGCGATGAGTTCAACGGAGAGGCATCGGGCGATGCTTCTCGGACGATGACGCAGTCGCACGGCTCGACCACGGCGCGGCGCGGGCCGATGGAAGTGGCATCGCTCAGCGCGGAGCGCGCCGGACGTTCCGATGCGACGCAAGAGGGCAATGATGAAGATGGAGTCGACGGCGGGCGTGGCGATGGAGCGCGGACATGAAGTCAATCTGGATCATCATCTCGACGCTGGCGATCATCAACCTGCTCGGCATCGCGGGCTTTGTTGGGTGGCTCGTCAGCAGCGATCGGCTCGATCAGGATCGCATCGACCGGCTGCGCGAGGTGCTCAGCGAGCCCATCGCGATGGAGAAGGCGCGACTGGCCGAGCAGGCCGCGAAGGACGAGGCCAAGTCCAAGGAGGACGCGGAGGCCGCGCGTCGGTCGGGGACGCCCGAGTCCGCGGGGGAGGCGATCCGTCGTCATCGCGATGAACTCGAGGCCAAGGAGGCGCTGGTCGCCCGGCTTCGGCAGGAAGTCGCGCAGCTTCAGGCGCAGCTCGCGACCCAGCGGACGAAAGTGGACACGGACCGCGCGGCACTTGATGAGCGGACCAAGGCTCTGGCCGACCGCGAGATGGAACTCAACAGCAGCCTTCAGAGCGAGCAGTTCAAGTCGGCGCTCTCGACGCTCGAAGCGCAGAAACCGCCAGCGGCCAAGCAGGTTCTGCAGACCCTCATCGACGATCAGCGCAAGGATCAGGCGGTGAGCTACCTCGCGGCCATGGGCGAGCGGGCCCGGACGCGAATCATCGCCGAGTTCATCAAGGGCGATGAGAAGCTGGCAGCAGACTTGCTGGAGAGGCTGCGGACCCGCGGCGTTGACGCGGGTCCGGCCGCCACCACCGCCAGCGCGGGCGAGAGTGGCGGCACGCCGCCGGCACCGTGAGCCACGACCGTGGCTTGCGGGGTTGCGACGGCACAGGCCGAAGCTGCGCCCGGTGGTGACATGAAGGTCCAGACCGTTCTGTCCAACCTCGTGCTCGACGTCGCGGCGACCACGCGTTCGAACGCCGGGGTCGATGGCGCCGGCGTCAAGTCGTCACGTCGAAGCAAGGCTGTCGAGCCGGAACGTGGGGCCGACGCGAGCCTCGATCCTCGCGCTCGGACCAATCAGCCCGCGCCGGGCGCTGAGGAGCCCGACGGATTCTCCGCATCGCTCAAGCGTTCCCGCGAGCGGGAGACGCAAATCGACAACGAAGCGGCCGAGCGGCTGCCCGCGAACCGTGCAGAGGAACAGCCGCGCGAAGCGCGCGATGCACGCCCAACGTCGCCCGATCGGACCGAGTCGGCCACGCCGAAGGAGCCGCGCGCGAAGGCGGATACGCCGCGTGCCCCGGTGGATGCACGTGCGGACACGATCGCCGATGGTGATGCGGGCGGGTCGCCCGGCGCCGGCGCGAAATCCGCGAACGAGCAGATCTCACAGAGCGAGCCCGTGTCAACGAGCGTCGAGACCGCGCTCGCGGCCGATGATGGGGCGGAGGTCGCCGGGCAGGTGCCATCGGGCGATGAGCCGCCGAGTGAGAGTCGGCGAGCCGGAGACGACAGTGCGGCGGCGCGTTCGACTCTGGTCCAAGGGGAAGATCGCCCGGCGATCAACCAGCGCGATGATGCGCAGGCTCGGGCTGGGCCTGGCGCGGACGCCAGCGTGGGCAAGGAGTTCGCCTCGGCAGAGCGCGTGGTGTACGAACGGCCGCTGACGATCGCGGCGCTGAACGAGTTGCTTGCACGCCTCGATCCCACGCTTGCTCGCGCGGGCATAACGCCCGCGGGGACACCCGGCGCGCCGACGAACGCGAGGCCGAATGCTGCGAGCGTCGCCTCGATTCGCGACGCACGGCCCGGCTCGGCTGGCGCGGGTGCGGGCGCCGACTTCTTCACTTCGACATCGCCGGGTTCGCTCGCCGGCGGCGCACCGTCGGCCAGCTTCGGTGCCGTCGTCGCGACCGAAGCACCGACGCCGCGGTCGGCGGGCGTCGTGGACGCGGGCGGCCTTCCTCGGCCAGGAACCACGGACGGCGATCGCCCCGCGACGCGTTCGACGGATCGAACGCCCGCCAGCGGGTCGGCCCGCGACGCAGCGCAGGCTCCCGCGATGCAAACAGTATCGCCAGCGCCTGCCGCGGCTGCGGCGCAGGTCCCGACTTCCGGCTCGGGGGGCGAACGCTCGGATTCCACTTCGCGCATGATCCCCGGCCTCGGCCAAACTGGTCCGCGACCGGGAGGCGCACGCTCCGCGGGCACGCCGGGCGCGAACGCGTCGGCAAACGCCGCGCTCCCCGCATCGCTCGAAGCGCAGGTCACGCGCGGCGTGAGCGCACTCCTTGCCCAGGGGCCCGGCAGCATCACGCTGCGCATGGTCCCCGAGGACCTGGGCCAGTTGCGCGTGCACATGAGCATGAAAGACGGATCGCTCAGCCTGCGGTTCGAGACCGGCAACGGGGCGGCACGGGAGTTGCTTGATTCCGCCGTCGCGGATCTCCGGTCCACGCTCGAGGCTCGCGGCCTCAGCGTCGAACGGCTGAGCGTGACGATCGATCCCTCGCTGGCGGAGCCGGCGAACGCCCGGACCCACACGGGCACGGATCGAACGCACGACACGGACGCACGCGAAGGCCTCAACTCGCAGGATGCGGGTGGGCAGAACCTGGCGGGCGACGGTGCTGGTGGCGGGGCAAGCGGGCGGGACGCCCGCGAGTTCGCAGGGGCATTCCGAGGCGGCTCGGAAGCCCGAAACGACGCGACGGGCACGGACGCCCGGAGCGGATCGACCTCGGCGCGGAGCGCCGATGTGGGCCAGGTCACAATCGAGTTCGAGCCCGGTGGAACCGGCGGCCTCGGACGAGCGCGGATCAACGGCGTGCTGTAGCCACGGGGCACCGCGTCGCTGAAGGTTCGCAGGTCATGACGCTTCGACGCGCGTGCGCGTCGGGATCGGAGTCTCCATGTCCACCGTTGCCCAGACCGGCTCGACACCCACGACCACACAGCCGCGCAATGCATTCTCCACGCTTTCGAGCGAGGAGTTCGTGCGCATCATGTTCTCCGAGCTGGCCAACCAGGATCCGCTCAAGCCCAACGACTCTTCGCAGGTGCTCGAGCAGATGTCGCAGATCCGATCGATCGAGTCGGACATGCAACTGCAGGAGAATCTCAACACGCTGGTGTCGCAGAACCAGTTCGCCAGCGCGGGCAGCATGCTCGGGGCGTTCGTCTCCGGGTTGTCCGACACGAACCGGCGCGTCGAGGGTCTGGTGCAGAGCATCAGCCGGACCAAGGACGGCCCGGTCCTGAATCTGCACACCGGTGCCCGCGTGCCGTTCGGTCAGGTCGACGAGGTCATCGACCCGCGCGACCTGTCACCCGCGCCGAACACGCCGCCACCCGGCCCGCCGAACCCCAATGCGAACCTGCCGACGCTGCCGGCGCCGCAGGTCACGCCGGCCCCGACGAACACAGATCCCGTCGTGCCGACGCCCGCGGTCGATCCGCAGAGTGCCGCGGCCTCGGCGGTCGATCGGGCCACGCGCACGCTCAACGATGTGATCACGCAGTCGCTCAATGCTGTCGGGAACTGACCACGGGCCGGAAGTGGCCTTCGCTCTGCCGCACGGACAAGCATCATGACCATCAAAGCCTCGGACATGCTGCGGAAGCTGGGATCGGGCGTGGCCCCCGCGGGCGCCGCACGGGCCGTCGGCGACACGCAGGGCGACTTCGCCCGCATGCTCGACTCGGCGCGTCGCGGCGAACTGCGATCCAACGAGCCGGTCACGATCTCGCCCAGGGTCGAGGTCGAGTTGTCGCAGGACCAACTCACGCGTCTGGCCGACGCGGCGGACCGTGCGCGTGCATCGGGGCTCAAGAACGCGCTGGTGCTCATCGATGGCCAGGCCCTCACGCTCGACGTGGCGCAGCGGACCATCACGGGCGTCTTCGATGCGTCGCGCGGCCAGGCCGCGGGGATCGATGGCGTCGTCGGCGCGTCGGCGGCGGGCCAATCCGACGGCGGCGTGGCGCTCCCGCTGCCGGGCGGCGGGCTCCTTGGAAACACATCGCTGACCGCGCTCCTGGAGAGCCTGACCCTCGCCAGCAAGGCCGCCGACGCGACCGAGCGGGATCAAACCGACTCCCGCGGCTCCAGCGCCGCCTGAAACCGACCCGGCTCGATGCTCTCTTTCACCTTCCGCTCTCGCACACAGGGAACCGACCCATGGCCTCAACAATCGCAATGTTCACCGGGCTCTCGGGCCTCAACGCCAACGCCCGCAACCTCGATGTCATCGGCAACAACATCGCCAACGTGAACACGACCGCGTACAAGAGCAACCGCATGCTCTTCGCCAGCCAGTTCTCACGCAACCTGTCTCTTGGCACGGAGCCCAGCGCGAACACCGGCGGCGCAAACCCCGCCCAGATCGGCCTGGGTGTCACCATCGCTGGCACCCAGCGCAACTTCAACACCGGCTCGCTCGCCGCGACCGGCGACCAGCGCGATCTGGCCATCGAGGGCGACGGGTTCTTCGTCGTGCAACGCGGCGACCAGCGGTTCTTCACCCGCGCGGGCGCGTTCAGGCAGAACGCCGTCAACGATGTTGTCACCGTCACGGGCGAACGGCTCTATGGCTACGGCGTTGATGCGAACTTCTCGCTCATCTCGGGCACGCTCGTACCGCTGAACATCCCCGTCGGCCAGATGAGGCTCGCGGAGCCCACGCGCGAGGTCCGCTTCACCGGCAACCTCAACGCCGGCGGCCTGACTCCGACGCGGGCGACGAACATCGTCTCCGCGCCCCTGACCGAGATCACCGCCGGTACGCCCGTCATCACCGGCGCGTCGCTGATGACCGACATCGACAATCCCAACGTTGCCGGTGCCCAGGCCCTGTTCAGCGTCGGCCAGTTCATCGAAATCAACGGTGCCCAGAAGGGCGGCAAGGTCCTGCCCAACGCCCGCTTTGAAGTCACCGCCACCACGACCGTGTCGGACTACCTCACCTTCCTCAATCAGGCGCTCGGCATCGAGAATACCGCTCCGACAAACCCCGACGGCTCGACCCCCGGCGCCGCCGTCAGCGGCACGGGCCAGATCGTCATCCGTTCGAACATCGGCTCGCAGAACGACATCGTTCTGGAGCAGGCGAACATCCGGCAACTCACCTCCACCGGAGGTCTGATCGGCTCGCCCCTGACCACCACCAAGACCCTCGCCGCCGACGGCGAGAGCGTCCGAACGACGTTCGTCGTGTACGACTCGCTGGGCACCGCCGTGTCCGTCGATGTCACCATGGTCCTGGACTCGCGCAACAGCACGGGCACGACCTGGCGCTACTTCGTCAACAGCGCCGACGACACCGACCTTGACCTCCGCGTCGCCACCGGAACGATCCAGTTCGATACCAACGGGCAGCGGCTCAACAACCTCCCGATCAACGTCACCATCGACCGCGTGGCCACCGGCGCCGATACACCGCTGTCGTTCAACCTCAACTTCAACACCACCGGCTCGAACATCACCGCCCTGGCCGACACCAGGTCCACCCTCGCCGCCACCTTCCAGGACGGCACCCCCATCGGCACGCTGACGAGCTACTCCGTCGGTCAGGACGGCGTGATCACCGGCGCGTTCACCAACGGCCAGACCCGCACCGTCGGGCAGGTCGCGCTCGCGAAGTTCTCCAACCCCGAGGGTCTGGTTGATATCGGCAACAACCTCTTCCAGGTCGGCCCCGCCTCCGGCGTGCCCGTCGTCGCCGCACCGACAACGCTCGGCGCCGGGCGAATCGTCGGCGGCTCGCTCGAGCAATCCAACGTCGATCTGGCGGGAGAGTTCATCAACCTCATCCAGGCCAGCACGGGGTACTCGGCCTCCAGCCGGGTGATCTCGACAACCGACCAGTTGCTCCAGCAGTTGCTGGCGCTGGGCCGATAATCAGCGCCGATCCGTCGTAATCGTCCCGTGGTCTGCGTCTCGCGTCCGCGAACCGCTGTGCGGGGGCCGGCGCGGTGAAGTTGCGCGTCCGGGCCGTCGATATTCCTCTGTGGGTGCCGGGGCACCCGCGCAGGTTCAGACGCGACGGAGCGCATCATGGATCAGAGTCTCTTTACGCCCATTGCTACCGCGATCGGGATCGCAGGATCGGCGCTCGCCGCCGCTCGAGTGTTCCGGCTTGACCGCCGTCTCGGCGCACTGCTGGCCGGAAGGCCCGTCGACTATCACGCTGTTATCGAGCATGTCGAGCGGTATGCGCAAGACCTCAGCGCCGGTCAGGCGGGGCACGAGTATCGCAGCCCGCTGCGGGGCCTGCCAGCGTCGATGCTCCGACGCGGGCACGCGCTCATGCTCCAGAAGGCTCAGCCCGAAGAGGTCAAGTGGGACCTGCACCAGCGCCTCGACGCGGCGATCGCCAGTTCCCGCTGGCCGCTGCTTCATCCAGAGCGGCTCGGCACCGCGGGCGTGATCCTCGGCACGGCGCTGCTCTTCGGCGGTCTGCTCGCGCTCTCGCGACAGTTCACCGCCGAGGGAGGCATGACGACCCTGAGCGCCACGCTCTGCACCGTGCTCTCGCTGTCGGGCATGCTGCTGATGCAGGTCGGCCAGATCCTCACCGCTCGCGCCCGTCACCTGCTGGCCAGCGAGACGCTCGCCGCGATCATGGTTATCGAGGCGATGGCCGCGCTCCGCGCCGGCGGCACGCCTCACGACGCCGTCAGCGCGATGAACGCGCTGCTTGCCGATACCCGGCCGGATCGCATCGAGCCCGCGACGCACCTGAGAAGGCGTGCGGCCTAGTCAGGTCCGAGAGCGCTCCGGTGAGCGCCGCATCCTCGACCGCCGTTGTCCTTGTGCCGATGACACTCTCGGAGCCGGGCGGCGTAACCGCCCGGCGAACGTTCGACCGGAACCTCCGGGCGCGCCCGGTTCACAGCCGAAGGATCCACCGTGTCTGACAAAAAGCCCGCACCAGCCCCCGAGAAGGACGCAAAGGCCGACGGCGAGGCCGCACCGCCCAAGAAGGGCCTGCCGATCAAGATGATCGCCATCGTGGGCATCATCATGGTCGTGCAACTGGTCGTCGTCGTGGGCGTGATGAAGGCGCTCGGCCCGAAGAAGACGCACGCCGAAGTGCCCAAGGAAGAACTCAAGACCGAGGACGACAAGAAGACCCAGGAAGTTCTCGTCGTCGATGAGAAGTTCCAGAACCTTCAGACCGGACGGGTCTGGATCTGGGATGTGAGCGTGTTCGTCCAGTCCCGCGCACGCAACTCACCGCGCGTGGAGGAACTGCTCGAGCAGCGCAAAGCCGAGATCTCCGAGGAAATCTCGCGCATCATCTCCCGCGCTCAGCACGCTCAGCTCAAGGAGCCCGATCGTCTGACGCTCAATCGTCAGATCACCGCGGCCCTGACGAAGATCTTCGACGTTGACGAGAAGGGCGAGCCGCTGATCGAGCGCGTGCTGATCCCCAAGTGCCGCGGCTTCCCCGCTGACTTCTGATCGTGTGCACCGCCGCGGGCGGGCCTCAGGGGCGGTTGGCGAACCGGCATCGACGAATGCCGATATACACCAGCAGTTCGAACCCCAGCACGGGCAGGAAGATCAGCAGCGCCAGCGCGTTGCGCGGGCCGTGACCACGCACGAGCAGATCGACCCCCGGCAGGTCCTGCACCACGCCCAGCAGCGGCGCAAGTGGGGGGACGACCGCCAGCGCCGCCCCGGCCCCGACGATCCACCCGAAACTCGCCTGCGTGCAGACGCTCCACGCGACGGCGGGGGTGATGCGCCATCCACGCTGGCGCCCGAACAGCCGCACGCCGCGGGTCTCGATCCACGTCATCACCATCAGCAACGCGCAGAACGCCAGGATGATCCCGGCGAACGCCGGCATGAATGTGCTCGCGGTTTCGATCGAACCCGGGGGCATGGCGGCCGCGAACGCGATGGCGAGCAGCACCGACGCCAGCGCGATGTTCACCAGCAGCCGAACGGGCATCGCACCGTCGCGGATGATCAGCCTCCGGTACTCCTCCCCGGGCTGCACAACCGAAGCGATCAGTCCGTTCAAGTGGCCCACCACGCCGGACTGCCGCTGCCACGTCGCCCCGTTGCGCTCCGACGCGAGACTTCGAGCTACCGGCACGCCGCACTCGGCGCACGGCCCGTCCGGTGCCGAACCAGTCAGCACATAGCCGCAGGTCTCGCACAGCAACTCGGATTCGCTCGGCTTGATCTTCACGGGGGAAAGTGTCGCTCCGTGTGGAGTGAGCGGGTCAGTGTGATGGTTGCCCGCCCAGCGGCGTTCATCCGCCCATACTGCCTCGGGCCGTCAACCACGCATCCGGAACGCCCTGTTTCCGTGGCATGCCTGACAGACACCGTGTACACTTCAGACTCATGACCCCCGCACGTGTGCTCTTCCGCAAACTGGGCCTTCGCTGCACGCCCGAGCGCGAGACGATCTTCAACGCGCTCTCGCAGACGACCTCGCACCCCACGGCGGAGGAGCTCCACGAGTTCGTCAACTCCACCCGCTGGGCCGGCGTGGTCAAGGGCCCGATCAGCAGGGCGACGGTCTACAACACGCTCGACCTGCTCGTGCGGCGCGGGCTCGCCCGCCGGTTCTCGTTTCCCAGCGACGACGCCGGCGTTCAGCCGGCCCGATACGACGCCGACACGTCCGAGCATGTGCACCTGATCATCGACGACGGGCGGATCCGCGATGTGCCCGATGACCTGAGCGCCCGACTGCTCGCGTGCCTGCCGCCGGAGGTGGTCGAGGAACTCGAGCAGCGCATGGGTGTGCAGGTCGACGGCCTGCGCATCGAACTGCAAGGACGCAGCACCGCGGGCAAGTCCTGCTAAGGGCCGTCAGTCCCTCTCGGATCGCGATGTGTGCTTTGCGCGGCCACCCGTGCTGCCATCACTTCATCTTTGCGCAACCTTTGCATGTCCCCGCGGATGGACCGATCTGGTGGGGTGCGCGTGCGGTCTTTACACAACCTTGTGACAACCTTAACGGGAGTCGTCACTGATTCTGGTGAGGGCTCGTTACACTTCGCCACCTCATGCAATTCTGCCTGAGGCCTTAGGGAGGCTTTGCTCATCGGCAAGGCCTCGTTGCACACTGTTTGGAGAGATCCAAAAGGAGAGAGAGATGAAGGCGACTTCGAAGGCGATCGTGATCGGTCTGATGCTGGCCTCCTCGGCTGGCGTGGCGATGGCAGGCGTGAACGGGCTCAACGGCTCAACCACGCTCTGGGGAAGGAGTTACGGCGTGGCTCGTTGGGACCTGGCGGGTGATCTCGGCGTCCGCAACAGCGGCGCGGGCAACCGCACTGTCGTCTCTGAGGCTCTGGCGCTTCGCAATGGCGTCCTGTTCGTCGCCGGCGATGACGATCCGGGCCAGTTCGAGGACGGCCGAATCCTGTCGTACAACGTGGGTTCCACCGGCAATCTCAGCTCCCCGTCCATCACCCGTCTGAACACTCCCTCTGGCACGCCCACCAGCATCGGCCCCGAGGCGATTGTCTTCGGCAGCGGCCCCGAGCTGTACGCGTTCGAGGGTTCCGGTGGTTCGCTCACCGGCATCGGCGGACTCCGCCGCGCCTCGATCGACCTCTCCACGAACCCCGCGGTCAGCACCGAGACTTCGCTCTCGTTTGAGGCCGATGACGCGACCTATCTCCCCGGCTCCAACCGCTTCGCCCTTCTGCAGAAGCTCCCGGGCAACGGCAACCTCCGCGGCGTGCAGCTCTACGACGCCAGCTTCAACCTCATCCCCGGCGCGTCGTTCCAGACCGAGGGCTCGGCTCTCCTGCCCCGTGGCGCACGCGCCTTGGCCGCCGTCAGCGCCGGCTTCGTCAACGGCCTGACCGGCCTGAACCTGGCCTCGGGCGAGTTCCTCCTCATTCCGCACGACCGTCGCGTTGGCGCGGAGAATGCCAACAGCCGTCGCATCGGCATCTACTCCCTCACGGGCCAGCTCCTGGCCGACACGCTCATGCAGCTCCCCTCGACCGTCGGCGACATTCAGGGCATCGCCATCGATGAGCTGAACAACAAGATCTACTTCGGCGACCAGGGCCAGCGCATCTGGGTCGTCACCGTCCCCACCCCCGGCGCCGCCGCCGTTCTGGGCCTCGCCGGTTTGGTTGCGACCCGTCGTCGTCGCGCCTGATTCAGTTTCGTGATCCTCACCGCGTCGGGGCCTCCCGGCCCCGACGCGGATTTCGGTGAACCGTCCGTGTCGCTCGCTCGAACCCACCTCTGCGGAATTTCATTGGTGCCCACCATCCCCCATCGCGCTCGTTCTCCCCGCTCTCGAGGCCTCGCCACGGTTGAAACTCTCCGCCAGATCCTCGTCGGCTCGCTCCTGAGCGTCGCCATGGTCCTTTCGGCGTGCGGCTCCGCAGACCGCGGCCCTGCTGCCGACGATCGGCGATTCCTCGTCACGGCCACCGCCGAGACCGACCCCGTTCCTTCGATCGATGACGCCGCAGATGACCCGGCGATCTGGGTCCACCCGACCGATCCGTCGCGCAGCCTCATTCTGGCCACCGACAAGCAGGCCGGGCTGTTCGTTTACGGCCTCGACGGCAAGCAGCGCCAGTTCCTGGCCCAGGGCCGGCTGAACAACGTCGACATCGCCCGTGACCGCGGCTTCGATGTCGCCGTCGCCACCAACCGCACCACCATCGCCATCGACGTCTTCCGCATCTCGCCCGATGGCGTGGTCACCCTCGCCGGCTCGTTCCCGGCGAACATGGTCGATCCCTACGGCGTCACGCTCTATCGCAGCCCGGTCTCGGGCCAGCTTCATGTCTTTGCCTGCGACAAGCCCGGGCTGGTCCGCCAGTGGCGGTTGGAACTCGCCGCGACCGGCACGCCCCGCGCCACCCTCCTGCGGAGTTTTGAGGTCGGCTCGCAGTCCGAGGGCATGATCGCCGATGAGCCGCGCTCGTTCGTGTTCGTCGGCGAAGAGGGTGTGGGCATCTGGCGGTACCCCGCCGAGCCTTCCGACCCGGACCCGAAGAAGTCTCGCGTGCTGGTCGACTCGGTCGGTCCCAAGGGCTCGCTGGTCGCCGACGTTGAGGGCCTGACGATCTACCGAAGGGGAACGACGGAGTACCTCGTCGCCAGTTCTCAGGGCGACAACTCGTTCCGGATCTACGACCTCGCCCCGCCGCACACGCTCCGCGGCAGTTTCGCAGTCTCCGCCGGCACTCTCGGCGCCGTCGAGGACACCGATGGTCTCTGCGTCACCGGCGTGAACCTCGGCGGGCAGTACAGCGAGGGCCTCGTCGTCGTTCAGGACGGCAAGAACGGCAGCCGTGCGCAGAACTTCAAGCTCGTTCCGTGGTCCGCGATCGCCAAAGGCCTCGCCAACACGCCCGCGACGACCGCCGGCGACGCCAGGAAGTAAGTCCATCTCCCCGGGCCGAAAGGTCCGGCCATCAGTCCCCGCAGAGAGATCAGAATCGGAGTGTTCATGCGACGTGTCGTCGGTTTGAAGCATGTGGCCAACGCTCGCCTCCGCCGGGGGCTTCGCGGCTTTACGCTCATCGAGCTGCTGGTGGTCGTCGCGATCATCGCGCTGCTGATCGGGATTCTGCTGCCGACGCTCGCCAGTGCTCGCGAGCAGGGACGCCTGACGCTCTGCGCATCAAACCTGCGCCAGATCGGCATCGCCAGCGGCGCGTACGCCAGCTCGAACAAGGGCCTGTACTCCAGCGGCAGTTGGGACAACCGCTCGCGACGGTCCTGGGGCGCGATGGATCAGGCGGGTTGGGTCGCGGACTATGTCAACGGCGGGTACTGCCTCCCGGGCGACCTGCTCTGCCCGTCCACGCCCGCCAAGAGCACCAAAGTGCTGGCCGCGGGAACATACCGCACCGAGATCCCATGGAAGCCGATGAACGATCAGTTCGTCGCCGATCTGGTCGACCGAGGCTTCAACACCAACTATTGCCAGTCGTGGTACATGGCGCACACGGACCCGAAGTCGGTCGTTGCCGCCGCCCGTGATCTTGAACGCAAGGACCTGACCAAGGGCCCGCTCCGCGAGCAGTGGATCATCAACTCCACCCCGTCGCGCGTGCCCATGATGGGCGACGCCGTCGTCAAGATGGGCGATCTGGGCGAGTATGTCAACGCCGGCAAACTCGGCCGCGTTCCCGGGGCCAAGGGCACCGCGGATGGCCCCTCCAGCTTCGCCAGTCAGGCCGGCGGAGCACCCGTCGTCGGCCGACAGAACTACGAGGACTTTGGCCCCACGCACATGCGGGCCTCGTTCGTCGATGAAGACCAGATCCGCCACGACCGCGTCGCCGGCCAGTTCCTCTTCGCCGATGGCCACGTCGACCTTTTCCGCGATGACGGTCGGCGCGACGGTCGATTCTCCGGCGGCGTCCGCGAGGTCAACGGCTGGAGCGCCATGGACTACGACGATCTCGACCAGAGGATCTACGGCGGGTGGCTCACCATCCCCGGCTTGAGCTTCTAAACCCGCAACCGCACCCGCCCCGTCCAGCAGAAGCACCACCTGTCACTCCGCTCGGCATCCGTCCGCCGAGGCTCGCTGAACCAAGCACCATTCCCGCAAGAAGAGGTCACTATGCGCTCAACACGCCTCCGTTCCATGCTCCCGGCTCTGGCCCTTTCGGCCTTTGTCGGCACCGCCGCCAGCGCCGACAGCATCACGCTCTTCGGGCAGGAGTACAGCGTTCAGAGCTTCGACTACTCGCAGCTGATCACCTGGCAGCTCGACTCGATCCCGCGTCCGCCGATCCGTCTTGCTGAGGTCGAGGGCATCCACTTTGCCAGCAACGACCGCGTCTACTTCTCTTCCGACGCCATCAGCGAGGTGAACACGAACGTCATCGCCTCGGGCGTGAACAAGAACTGGGTCATCGAAGCCAGCTTCACGACTTCGGGCAACGCCATCACCGGCATGGCGTTCAATCGGGTGATCCTCAGCAACCGCGGTCCTCTCCAGACCAACCCCGTCGGCCTGTTCGACCTCGACCCCGCCGGCATCACCATCAACCCCACCAACTCAGGCATCGGCGCGGGCGGCAACCTTGTCGTCACCAGCCAGAAGACCAAGCTCCGCCCCTACAGCCTCGCGCCGAACGCCGTCAGCGTCGCGCTCCAGCCCGGTGGCGGCCCGTGCCCGTCGGGCGACTGCTTCTCCAGCACCAGCAACTCTGTCGCCGACGGCGAGGACCTCGCGTTCGTGCCCGGCTTCGGCGCCCGCCAGCCCGGCTTCTACATCCTCGATCAGGAGTTCCCGGATCGCGCCGTCCGGTACTCTCTCTCGGGCCAACTCGAGAACAGCGGCAGCTTCCTCATCGGCGGCGACGCCCCCGCGATGAGCGACCCGGACAGCATCGCGACGCCCAAGGGCATGTGCTATATGGCCGACTCGCCCTTCTTCCCCGCCACCGTCAACCGTCCCGGCGGCACGCTCCTGGTCGCGCTCGACAACGACGTCCCCGGACTTCAGGTTTTCGACTTTGACGGCAACATGCTCGCGTTTGAACCCCTGACCTATGAGGTGCCCTCTTTCACCATTCGACTGCCCATGGGCGCGTGCGACGATGTTCCCCAACTCGAGTCCATCGCCGTTGACCCCGCGACGGGCCGTCTGTTCCTGGTCAATCAGGGCAACGGCTTTACGTGCAACATTCTCTGGGTCCTCACGCCCGTCGCCGCCGCCCCCGCCGGGTGCTCCCCTGCGGACTTGGCCAACACCGACGGCGATCCCGCTCCGGACAACAGCATCGACAACGGCGACTTCTCCGCGTTCTTCTCCGCGTTCTTCCTGCCCGAGACCGATCCCGCGCGACTGCTTGCCGACATCGCCAATACCGATGGCGAGTCCACGCTCGAGGGCGCCGGGCCCGATGGGAACATCGACAACGGCGACTTCACCGCCTTCTTCTTCTACTTCTTCCTCGGCTGCCCGCTTCCCTGAGCCCAGCGACGCCGATCGCGTATTCTCTCGGCATGCCTAGACGTCGGCCCAACTCCGACAGACCTGGTGACCGCTCTCCCAGACGCGGCACCTCTGGCAAGCGTCCGCCAGTTTCGCCCGCTTCGGGCGTGCCCGCACCGGGCGCTCCGAGCGGGCTGTTTCTTTTCTCGCGCCTGGCGCTGCGTCAGATCGACCGCCTCTGCGCCGAGCACTACGGCCTGCCCACCGTTGTGCTCATGGAGAACGCCGCCGCGGCGCTCGCCGGCGCCGCACAGCAACTCCTCGCCGACGCACAAACGCTCCGGGACGCCGCGCCGGGCCCCGCCGTCGGCCGCGCTGAACGGGTGGGAGTCGTCGTCGTCGCTGGTGCTGGCAACAACGGCGGCGACGGGCTCGCCGTTGCCCGGCATCTTCACAATGCCGGCGTGCCGGTTTCTGTCGTGCTTGTCGCCGCGATTGAGGACCCCAAGGGTGATGCCGCCACGCAGCTGCGCATCGTCCGAACCATGGGCATCCGCCTGAGGGCGCAGACCGCCGACATCGCCCAGGCCATCGCCTCGGCGGCCCGGGATGTCGGTCGCGTCGGCGTGATCGTCGATGCCCTGCTGGGCACCGGCGCGAGCCGCCCGATCGCGCCCGCTTCCCCGATGGGCCTTGCGATCCAGGCAATCAACGACTCGGCTGCTGCGCTGGGTGCCGCCGTGCTCAGCGCCGACATCCCCTCGGGCATGGACCCGGACACGGGTCAGGGCCTCGTGCAGGGCGTGACGGCGGAGCGGGCGTGTGTTCGTGCGGATCTGACGGTCAGTTTCGTCGGGCTCAAGCTGGGCTTCGCCAATCCGGGTGCCTCGGCCATGCTCGGGCAGGTCATGATCGCCGACATCGCCTGCCCGCGAGAACTGCTCGTGCGCCTCGGGCGACGCCTGACCGTTGCGCAGACGCTCCCCGGAGCCGCGCTTGTCCGTCTCCCCGCGCCGGGCCGCACCGGCACGCCCCGGGCGGATCGATGAGCAATCGTCCGCGGCCTGCCTCGCAGCGGGGACGAAGCTCCTCCGCCGTGCTCGCCGCCCCGCTACCGTGTATCTCCCTTCACCGGGCGGGCAACGGCTCGTTCACAGGAGACGCCTATGGCCGTGCGCATGGCGCTGGCACGAATCCTGATCCGCGAACTCAGCGAGTACCAACTCATCGAGTTGCGCGAGTGCGCCCCGGCCGCCCCGGGTGATGATGACTCGGGCGAGCCCGGCCAGCCGGTCTTCCAGCAGATCGAGAACGGGCGCAGTTTCCCGATCGTCATCGGGCTGCCCGAGGCCCACGCGATCGAGCGTCGGCTCAAGGGCATCCAGATCAAGCGCCCTCAGACGCACGACCTGCTTGCCAACTGCATCCAGGCGCTGGGCGGCAAACTCGAGGCCATCTGCATCAACGACCTTGCCGAGCACACGTTCTTCGCAGAACTTCACGTCCGCAGCGCTGCCGGTGAACTGCTCAAGATCGACAGCCGACCCAGCGACGCCATCGCGCTGGGAATCGCCGAGGACGTCCCGATCCTGGTCGCGGAGCATGTGCTCGACGCGGCCCAGAAGGACCGCCCCGACGCGCCGTGAGCCGCATGGCCCCGTCGGCCCACGGCGGGGCCCGGGCACGGATCCCCGGATGTCAGCGGCCCAAGGTCCGAGTACCAAACCACCCATCTTGCCGGGACTGCGCAGATTCTCGCCTCTCACCCGATCCACCTGAGAACTTCGGGTGATTTCGGGCGTTGGTGAGCAAGGCGATGGCCCGCAAAGCAACTCAAACGTCGTATTCATACGGGTTGGTCCGTCAACCGGTCCACCCCCTTGGTTTCTTGCATTGACGCTGGGGATTGGATGGTCCGCCCCGCCTGCGTCGGTGCTTCCACAGCCCGGACCGGAGCGTGCCGAGAGGCATCCCGGCCTTGAGGAGAGAGAAATGTCCACTGCTGTCCGTGCGTCCGCGTTCCTGGCCTTTTCTGTCGCCGTGATGTCCGCAGGTGCGGGATCGGCGATGGCCGGTACCGTCACGCTCAATGTGCCCAGCGCCAACATCGCCTCGGCGTCGAACACGGTCCTTGACGCCCGCTACCGCCTGAGCAACACCAACTTCGACCACATGCTCGCCAAGAGTTCCGACATCAGCGGCGCCACCATCGTTCAGAGCCGAAATACCGGCACCCACAACAATCTCAACGGCGCGATCTTTGACTTCGCCCTTTCGTATACCCCCGTCGCCGGCTGGACCTTCACCAAGACGCACGTCTCCGGCGGCAGCCCCGCCGTCACTTCCAGCACGCTGACATTCAACGCCCCGTTCAACGGCGACAGCCCGTTCCGTTCCTTCAACGGCTTCGATCTCTTCGCTGTTGTCGGCTCGCTTCCCTCGGGCGTCACCGCCGCGACCTCTTCGGCCTATGACATGACCTTCTCCGCTCCGGGTCACTCGGTCATCGGCACCCTCGCGGACGTCACGTCTACGGGCGGGCTGGTCAACTCCTGGATCTACGCCGACTTTGATCTCTCCACGACCTCCTTCACCCTCGCGGGCAAGTTCCGCCACTCGTTCGTCGGCTCGACCGGCAGCAACATGGACGAGCGTGTGAAGTTCGACATCAAGGCCGCGACGGTCACCCTCGTGCCGACGCCGGGCGCCGCTTTCGGCGTCGCGCTGCTGGGCCTGGCCGCCGCCCGCCGTCGTCGCTGAAACGCTCCGCTGTTCTCCCCCATCTCTGCCCTCTCTGAGCGCCCCGCGGCCCACGCGGGGCGTTTCTCATTTCGGGCCGTGCCCATGCACACCGGCCCGGACCCCCGCCGGCGACGCAGAGTCCGGGTACCATGGCCCACGCTCCGAACGCTCGGCTGATGCGGGAGAGGATGCCCAGCACCAGCCGCGTGCGCCGCCCTGATCGAGACCGACATGCCCAAGCAGGCCCCGAAGACCGACCACACCTCAGCCGACGCCCCCGCCGCCGAGGCCCACCCGGCACATGTGCCGCCCCGGTCTGCCGACGAGCAGACCAACGCTTCGACCGCGACGCTTGAGGCCCCGGCGGCGAGCGAACCCGCCGCAGATGCCGCGCCCGAAGTCCCGACGATCGATCCCGATCGCGTTCGAAGTCTGGCCCCGAAGATCGAGGCCCTGCTCATCACAAGCGGCCGTCCGCTCACGCCCACCCGGCTGGCACAGGCCCTCGGGCTCGCGCCGCTTCCCGATGAGACGCATGCGGCGCGCCAGGCTGTTGGTGCCGCGGATCCTGCTGCCGAGCCGGTAGTGGTGACCAGGCGACGCCGGCGCAAGGGCCCTGAGGGGCCGACGCCCGAGGCCCTGATCGCCGCGTGCGTCGCGAGCCTCAATGAGACGTACGACCAGACGTCGCGAAGTTTCCGCATCGAGGCCGTCGCTGGCGGGTATCGCCTCATGACGCTGGCCTCGTTCCGCCCGGTGATCGAAGCGCTCCACGGCGTCAGCGCCCAATCACGCCTGAGCCGAGCCGCGATCGAGTCTCTGGCCATCATCGCCTACCGCCAGCCGATGACCCGCCACCAACTCGAAGCCATCCGCGGTGTGTCCTGCGGCGAAGTGCTCTCGTCGCTGCTGGAACGCCGTCTGGTCGAGATCGCTGGCAGGGCCGAGGAACTGGGCCGTCCGCTGCTGTATGCCACCAGCCGCCAGTTCCTCGGTGCGTTCGGGCTCTCATCGTTGAAGGACCTGCCCTCTCCCGCGGAACTGGGCATCGCCCGGGCTCATGCCGAGGCGACTCCGTCGGTCGCGCCCGTCCGGTCGGCCGCCGTGGAGCGCGCCGCCGAACCCGCCGCGTCGAGCGACGCTGATTCTGGGCCGAACGCGTCGTCGGTTTCCGCCGATTGAGGGCGGCGACGGGCGGGTTTTTCTGACATTCACAGCGCGTTTGCAAGGAATCCGCCCGCATGGTCCGATCGAAGAGATGATGCAGGCAGTCCAGGCCGATCGGGCGAGAATGATCGATTGCCGTGGAACCCGCTGCCGACCCCGGGCATCGAACCCCCGGCCCGCGTGAGAGAGACTTTCGCCCGTCGGGCTGCTTCCGCATCGTCGTGTTTGCGTCCTTGAGTGTCCGAACCGTGTTCTCGTGGGCCTTGTCCCCTGCTCGGCACGGGCCGAGCGTCGACCGCAGGAGATTCGCCATGCTGAATCGAGAAGTGTCCGTTCGCTCCGCCGGATCCCTCACGCATCGTCGTTCGCCGATGGGCTTCGGGCGCGCGGGGGTCCTGCTGTGCGCGCTCGTGGCGGGCGGCGTGCTGACCGTCGGCCCGGTCGCTACTGCGACGGCGCAGATCGACCCGAGCGAACTGCCGCGGGACGCGGGACTACGCAAGGGCACATTCCCGAAACTCGACGACAACGCGCCGCTGCGTGACCGCATGCTTCAGCGCAGCAACGCCCGGAACCTCACGCTCGAGGTCGAGGTCGCGGTCAACCCCAGCAAGGTCTACGACAGCGCGGGGAACATGGTCGCTTCCACCTTCAAGTACACCACTGGCACATTCGTCTTCCCTGTGCCGCTGAGTTCCGGTTCGCACGATCTGGTCCGCGGCGGCTTCACCAGTGAACTCAAGTGGAACGACAAGGACCTGCAACTTGAGCCCAAGGTTCAGGAGAACCTCCCCGCCGGCACGCGGCTGCTGCGATGGGAAATGTCGAACCTCGAGGGGCGCAACGCCACGCTGAAACTGACCATCCCCATGCTCTCCCGCAGCATCAAGGCCGACGAGGCCCTTTTGCGCGAGGTGCCCTGGCCCAAGAGCGGCTTCGGCGTCGTCGCCGACTCGGCGCTCAAGCCCCAGTTGTTCGTCGAGTGGACCACGGACCCAAGCGAGATCCCCGAGACTCAGAAGGCCTTCGCCGACGCCGTGTCCCGGTACCTCAACAACACCGACCCCAAGGCGCTCAAGCCCTACACCGTCGCCAAGATGATCACTTCCGCCGTCGTCCGCGAGATCCAGCCCTCGGGCACCGGCGTGCGTCAGAACAAGAACGGCACGATCAAGAGCATCGAACTCAACGGCGCCGGCTCGGTCTTCAAGAACAAGCGCGGCACCGAGCCTGACGTCGTTTCTTACCTCGTGGGCACGCTCCGGGCCGCGGGCATCCCCGCTCGTACCGTCATCGGCGTCGACGCATCCGAAGCGGTCTCGGGCGGCCGGAACCCTGCGTCCCGCGGCAGCGGCAAAGAGCGGCTCTACACCTGGGCCGAGTTCTGCCTGGTCTGCCCGGACTCGGGACAGGACATCTGGGTCCCCGTTGACATCATCCGCCTGCGTAAGGCCGGCTCACGCACGCCCGACATCAGCCGCGAATGGAAGTTCTTCGGTTCGCACGACGAACTCGAGTATCTCATGCCCCTGGCCTTCCAGTTCGCTCCGCCCACCGCCGGCTCCGCCGTCGCGCAGAAGGGCATGCCGCCGTCCATCTGGGCCTGGTTCTCCACCCCCGGCACGGCCGAGGCCGACATGTCCATCCGCTTCAACGCCAAGAACACCCCGCGACGCGGCGGCGACGACCGGAACAACCCCTCCCGCCAGAAGCGCTGAGCCGCCTCGAGCGCCGGGCCGTTGACGGCCAGGGCAATCTCGCCGTCGCGGCAGGGCGATCTCACGCCCGCGCGACTTCCCACAGCAGTTTCGCCTCGGTCTGGCCCCGCATCGCAAAGTGCAGCGCCGTCAGCGCCGACGCGGCCGAGCGCACCTGCACGTCCGTCCGATCGCCTGTCACACGAAGGTGCCGGGCGATCGCGGCGTTGCTGCCCGCGGCCCACCGCCGCCCCGCCAGGCCGATGAACACAGTCCCGACCGGCTTGTCGGGCGTGCCGCCGCCCGGACCGGCGATCCCCGTGATGCTCACGCACCAGTCGGTCCCGAAGCGGGCCAGACCGCAGAGGGCCAGCTCGATCGCGCACTGACGGCTGACCGCCCCGCTGCGCTCGAGCACATGACCGGGCACGCCGAGCTCGGCCTTCAGCGCGTTGCTGTACGTCAGCGCTCCGCCCGCAAAGACCGACGAGGCCCCGGGCACCGACGTGAGCATCGACCCGAGCAGCCCGCCGGTGCAACTCTCGACCACGCTCAACGTCCGGGTCTCGCGTCGCAGTTCGGCGATCATCGCGTGCGCCAGCGCGTCGGGCCCGGCACGATCGTCGTCGCGAGACACGACCGACTCGCCCAGCGCCGCCCGCGCGCCCGCCTCCGCCGAGTCCATCAGCCCCCGCGCGTGCGCCGGGTCGGCCGCGCCGGCGAAGCGCAGCCGGAGCGTGATCACCCCGCCCGAGGCCGTCATGCCCATGACGACACGCCGGGCCGCGTCCTCGCTGTCGGCGGGGCGTCGCGTCAGGTCCCCGAGCCTCGCCGCGCAGTCTGCCTCCGGAACACCGACCACGTGCAGGTGACGCGTCAGCACCACGCGCGTCCCCCGTCGTTGCGCCCGCAGCATGGGCTCGACCCGCTCGCGGAACATCGGCACCAGTTCCCCGGGCGGGCCGGGCAGACAGACGACCAGCGCTGCGCCGTGCGCTGTCCCCTCCGCCGGGACCCGCGCGACCAGCCCCGGGGCGGTCCCAAAGTCGTTGTGGATGCAGACCGCGCCTTGCGGGCGGTAGGTCTGGCGGCGCTGGCGGTCGGTCACGATGCGCCCCCGCGCGGCCAGCAGCGCCTCCAGCGCGATCGTCCAGCCCTCATCGACAACCAGCGGTCGGTCCAGCACGCTCGCCAGCGCTGCGCGGGTCAGGTCGCCGTCGGTCGGCCCGAGGCCGCCGGACATGATCACCAGCGGGGCGCGCCGGGCCGCCCGGCGGATCGCCTCGGCCAGCGCGTGCTCATCATCGGGCACCGCCTCGTGGGCCACGGGCAGGATGTCCAGTTCCATCAGCCGATCGGCGAGGAACCGCGTGTTGGTGTCCTGGAGTTGACCGCAGACCACCTCATCCCCCGTGGCGATGAGGCTGGCCGAGGCCAGATCCGGGGCATCGGCGGCGGGGTCCAGAAAGGCCGAGAGGCTGACCGGGGCGGGGGGCGTGGCACCGGGGGGGGCGTCGGGGGGTGTGGCCGT
>VYLX01000048.1_pt1 | contig 26662 bp, 18 predicted proteins | sample 5114181 | NCBI WGS metagenome assembly VYLX01 (sample SAMN12291812, study PRJNA351875) | freshwater metagenome | isolation source: freshwater lake | place: USA: Michigan, Sherman Lake | collected 2011-08-08
GGAGCCGCCGCGGGGGCTGGTGCCGGCGAGCCTCGGCTTGGTGCCGCGGCGGGCTTGCCCGAGCCGCTGGCCGCGGCGCGAACGTCCTTCTCGGTCACTCGGCCGGCCAGGCCAGTGCCGGGCACGCCGTCGATGTTCACGCCAAGGTCGCGCGCAAGTCGACGAACCGCCGGGGTCGCCAGGGCCTTGCCCGGCGCGGCGGAGATCCCGCCCAGTTCGCCGCCCACGGCACCGACCACGGTGCCCGCGTCCTCGCGCTTCTCGCCCGATTCACCCTTGGCGTGCGTGCCGTTGGTGCCGGGTGCGTGCGTCGGGAGGTTCGCGGCGATCTGCGAGCCCGTGCCGCAGGCGGCGCTGTCGCCAGCGTCAGCGGTGGGGGCGGCTGCCGAAGCGCCATCGGCGACATAGGACACCAGCGGGTTCCCGACGTGGAGGATCTCGCCCTCCTTGCCGTGGAGGATCGCGATGGTCCCGGCGCGGGGCGATGGGACCTCGACCTGTGCCTTGTCGGTGTTCATTTCGGCGAGGATCTGGTGCTCGTCGACGGTCTGCCCGACGCTGACGCGCCACTTGAGCAGTTCGGCCTCGTGCACACCTTCGCCAAGGTCGGGCAGGATGAAGATATTCGGATCCGATGACTTGGCGTGGCCCATGATCGCTCCAGATCAGCACGAGATTCCGCGGCCCGCCCGCGTCCATCGCCCATGCACCGGGCGATGCCGTCGGCCGCGTCGGCGATAGACCGCCGATGTCTAGGGTACCCGCGCATCGCTCCCGAAACGGGAACCCGCTCAGGAGATCGTTGCCGGCTCATCGGGCAGAATCTCGGGCGTCTGCATCCGGTCGTACTCGACCAGCCCGTCGCGGAGCCGGATCACGCGCCGGCAGAGCGACGCGACGAACGGGTCGTGTGTGACGACGATGATCGTCTTGCCCTGCCGGTGAAGATTCGCGAACAGCCGGAGCACCGAACGCCCGGTCGCCGAGTCCAGGTTCCCCGTCGGCTCGTCGGCCATGAGGACGACGGGTTCTGTGACCAGCGCCCGCGCGATCGCGCAGCGCTGCTGCTGCCCGCCGGAGAGTTCGCTCGGGCGGTGCCCCATTCTGTTGTCCAGGCCGACCAGCCCGAGGGCCACGACCGCGCGCTTGTGGCGTTCTGCGGGCGAGACGCCCTGGTAGAACAGGGGCACTTCGACATTCTCGCGGACGGTCAGTTCGGGGATGAGGTTGAAGGCCTGAAAGATGAACCCGATCTTGCGGCCGCGGAAGGCGGAGAGTTCCTCGTCGCCCATGGTCGAGACGTTCTCGCCATCGACAAAGTACTGGCCCGTGGTCGGGCGGTCGAGGCACCCGAGGATGTTCATCATGGTGCTCTTGCCCGAGCCGCTGGAACCCATGATCGCGACGTACTGGCCGTGCGGTATGGAGATGTCCACGCCTCGAAGCGCTTCGACGAGCACCGTTCCGTCGGGCTTGTAGTAGACGCGGCGCACGCCGCGGAGTTCGACCACCGGTCGCGATGCGACGGCGGCGGTCCGGCTCTCGTTCTGGGGCTGTGCCTGTGCCGTGTCGGTACTCATCGCGGTTTGGTCCTTCCGCGTGCGTCGCGCTCCGCGGGGCTCAGGCGTTCTCGTTGCACTCAAGTTGGACGGCCGTAAGTGCGCTGGGGGGGTCCTGCGCAAAGCGGAAGACGCGATCGAGGCCGGTCAGGAGCATGACGGACCAGACGTGGTCGGTCAGCGAGCAGAGGATCATGATGCGTTGATGATCGGTGACCTGCTTGCGAAGCCGCAGGAGTTGGGCCAGGTGCGACGAGGAGACATACGTCACGCCCGAGAGGTTGAGCACCAGGTGCTTGTGTGCCCGCCCGGGGTTGGAGATCCCCCCGGCGTATCGCTCGTGCAGGTTCGACAACTCGCCGCTGAGCAACGGCTCGTCAGACAGTTCGCTGACCAGAATATTGTCCGACCATTCGGTAAGCATGGGACTCCAGTGTACCCGCCACCCCGGGCGGGGTGGCGGGTGAATCTTGCAACGACCGCGAGCGCTCGGCGGGTTCACTCACCGGTCGGCGCGGCGGGACCGGCTTCGGCCGACTCGCCATCCTCCGCCGCCCCCCGCGGCGCCCGGCTGGCCGCGGCGACCTTGTCGCCATCGTTGAGTTTGGTGATCCGAACGCCCTGTGTGCCACGGCCGTAGAGGCTGATCGTCGACACGGGCATGCGGACGAGCTGGCCCTGCATGGTTGCGACGACCAGATCGTCGACCTCGTGCACGAGAAGCGCCGCGACGGAGCGTCCGTTGCGATCGACGGTTTTGATGTCCACCCGGCCCTTGCCGCCGCGGGACTGTGAGCGCATTTTGCCCTGCTCCGGCTGCACGCGGTACTCATCGACGCCCGTGCGCTTGCCGTAGCCGTTCTCGGTGATGGTCAACAGCGAAAGGGTGGGGTCGGTGGTGACGGTGTCGCCGTCGCTGTCGGTGGTCATGGGCACCACGGCCCCGCCGACGACCTCATCGCCGTCCTCGAGCTCGATGCCCTTGACTCCCGCGGCGTTTCGGCCCATGTCTCGCGCGTCGCTCTCGTGGAAGCGGATCGCCATGCCGCGGGCGGTGACCAGGAGCAGGTCGTCGTTGCCGGTGGTCTGCACCACGTCCAGCAGCGCGTCGCCCTCGCGGATGTCCACCGCGATAATGCCCGAACGGTTGACGTTCATGTAGGCCTTCAGCGCCGTGCGTTTGACCACGCCCAGTTTGCTGGTGAACGTGAGGTAGCTGCTGCTCTCCTCGAAGTTCCGCACCGCCAGGAACGCGCGGACGGTCTCGCCGGGCCGCAGTTCCAGCAGGTTCACGATGGCCTGCCCTCGGGCCGTGCGGTCCATTTCGGGCAGTTCGTAGACCTTCATCTTGAACACGCGGCCGGTGTTGGTGAAGCAGAGCAGGTGGTCGTGGGTGCTGGCGACGAACATGTGCTCGTTGAAGTCATCGTCGCGGGCGCGGCCGCCGATGATCCCCTTGCCGCCCCGGCTCTGGCTCTTGTAGGTCTCCAGCGCCACACGCTTGGCGTAGCCCTTGTGGCTGATCGTCACGGCCATGTCCTGCACCGGGATCAGCGCCTCGATGTTCAGGTCCTCGTCGCCGCCTTCCATGATCGGCGTCTGACGCGGCGAGTTGAACCGCAGTTTCATCGCAACGCAGTCGGCCCGGATGATCCCCAGCACCAGTTTCGCGTCGCCCAGGATCCGCTCGTACTCCTCGATCTGTCGGACCAGTTCCGCATACTCGCCCACGAGTTTCTCGATCTCCAGGCCCGTCAATTGGATCAGCCGCATGTTGCCGATGGTCTCGGCCTGCAGTCGCGAGAGCGCGACCCCTTCGCCGCTGCGCCGCACCGTGTCCAGCAGCCGCTGGGGGATCTTCGCCGCGTAGGGGTGGCCCTCGGGAATCCGGAACCGGCGGGCCATGAGTTTGTCGATCGCCTCCTGCCTTGTCCGGCTGGAGCGGATAAGCCTGATCACCTCGTCGATGTCGCACACCGCGTAGATCATGCCCTCGAGAACATGGGCCTTTCGGCGTGCCTCGTTGAGCAGGTGCCGTGTGCGCCGACGGATCACGTCGATGCGGTGATCGATGTAGCAGCGGATCATCTCGCGGAGGCTCAGCGTCCGGGGCTGGCGGTTGACCAGCGCGATGTTGTTGATGCTGAAGGTCTGCTGCAAGGGCGTCTGGGCGTAGAGCTGCTTCTCGACCACTCCCGGGTCCGCGTTCTTCTTCAGTTCGATGACCACGCGGACCTGCGCTTCGCGCCCGCTCTCGTTGCGAACGTCGGCAACATCGCTGATCTGCTCTTCCTTGACCGCCTCGACGATGCGCTCGGTGAGCGTGCGAAGGCCCAGGTTGTACGGGATGCTGTCGATGACGATCTGCTGGCGGTCCTTGCTGCCGGGCACGCTCTCGATGCGCACGTTGCCCCGGACCGTGACCTTGCCGCGACCGAGTTCGTAGCCCTCCAGGATGCCCCGTCGGCCGAGGATGATCCCGCCCGTGGGGAAGTCCGGGCCCTTGATCCCCGCGTGCACCAGCACGTCCTTGCCGTCGACTTTCTCGCGCACGTCCTGCATGAGTTCGGCCAGCGAGATGTTGGGGCTGTCGATGGTGCGGATGATCGAGTCGAGAACCTCGACCGGGTTGTTCGGGGCCATGCTCGTGGCCATCCCGACCGCGATGCCGACGGCGCCGTTGATCATCAGGTTCGGGAACTTGCCCGGCAGCACGGTGGGCTCGACGCGTGAATCGTCGTAGTTGGGCTGCATGTCGACGGTGCCCAGGTACAGGTCGTCGAGCATGTCCGCCGCGGCGGGCGCCATGCGGGCCTCGGTGTACCGCATGGCCGCGGGCGGGTCGGGGTCGATGGAGCCGAAGTTGCCCTGCGGATCGACCATGGGCACGCGGATGCGCCAGTCCTGGGCCATGCCGACCATGGTGCCGTAGAGCGCGCTGTCGCCGTGCGGGTGGTAGTTGGCCATGGTCTCGCCGACGATTTTGGCGGACTTGATGTGCTTGCGATTGGGGAACACGCGGAGTTCCTGCATCGCGTACAGCAGGCGGCGCTGGCTGGGCTTGAGCCCGTCGCGGACATCGGGCAGGGCCCGGTCCATGATCGTGCTCATCGCGTACGTGAGATAACTGTCCTGCAGTTCGCGCTCGATCTGCAGGTCCAGCACCCGGCCCAGCCCGACCGTTGAGCCGCTGCCACCAGCTCCGCCTGCACCGCCAGCACCCGACGGGCCGTTGGCGTCACCGGGCGGGTTCGATGATGAAGGTGGGGGCAGTTCGTCGGCCATTCGTGTTCGTCCTTCCAAGCGTCGCCGGAGACCTTGACCCGGGCCCACGCGCACAATCGGCGTGAGGGCCGAGCCTGTCAGCGAATACGATCAAAGTCCGAAAATCGGTCGTGACCGAGCTCCGGTTCAAGCGTCCGATCATCATAGCGAACCAGAGCCGAATCCGCCCATTCCACACGCGCCCGCCGACGCCGCCCCACCCGGCGGAGGGCACGTTTTTGCTTTCCGGGGATGGATCAGTGGACTCGGGCCGATCACTTGCAGATACTTTCGACCCTCGGCGGACGGCCGTCGTGACCGCCACTTTAGCTCAGCGGTAGAGCGATGCTTTCGTAAAGCATAGGTCCAGGGTTCAAATCCCTGAAGTGGCTTTCTCCCCGTGATCTGGCTTTGGTCCGGGTCGTTTCTCGACATCGGTCCGTCCGGATCGGGCACACCCGCTCTTGCCATTCTTTCGCTCCGGCCCCCGCGACCGCCGGGCCCCGGTGCGGCACGCTTCTGGAAACTCGAACCCGCAGGCGGACGAATCGGGAACCCGATCGGGGCCATGTGCGTCCAACCCTGTGCCCAAGGCCGCCCCGGCGACCAGGTCGGCGGATTCGGGCCGCTCGGACGAAGGGAACAACTTTTCCCCATCGCCGGGCGGGTTCGAAAGCCCGTCGGGTCAAGAGACGATACACTCTGGGGATGCATTCTCGGGCCGGCGGCTCTCAACCGCGGCCCCTTCCTCGCAGGAGACAGTCATGCGCAACCTCCGTCCGTTCAATCGTTCGATGGTGATCCTGGGTCTGGCCTCGCTGGCGGTTTGCGCCGGCACGGTCGTCGCTCAGTCGGCCAAGCCCGCCGGCGGCGAGATGCGTCGCGTCTCGGACAACCCGGGCCGGGACAACGTGATGCGCCTGCTCGCGGGCAAGCCCATCACGATCGAACTCAACGAGGGCACGCCGCTCTCGAGCGTTCTTGAGTACATCGAGCGTGAGACCAAGGTCGAGTTCGAGCCGATCTGGCGTTCCGACAAGCAGCCCGACGGGCTGGCCAAGGACGCGCCCGTGTCGCTCAACGCCAAGGAACTCGACCCGATGACGTTCCTCACCAAGATCCTCGCACAGGTCGGCGACCCCGCCGATCCGTACCTGGTCGTCGCGTGGCAGCTCACGCCCAACGGCAAGATCCAGATCGGCCCCAAGGCCATCCTGAACACCTTCCGCCGGGTTGAGTTGTACGACATCAATCAACTCCTCTTCGAGATGCCCTTCTTCACTCAGGCACCCGAGATCGACCTCGACCGCGTGCTTCAGGGTGGCGACGGCGGCTCGCAGGGCTCGCCCTTCCGCAACACCGGCAATCAGCAGCCCCGCACGCCCGAGCAGTTCGAAGAGGACCGTCGCGAGCGTGCCACTGAGATCATCGGCATCATCACGCAGCACGCCGAGGACAAGCAGTGGACCAGCGGCGGCGGCCCGCTCCCCGACCCGCGCTACTACGAGGGCCACATCATCGTCGACGCCCCGGACTATGTGCACCGCGCTCTGGACGGCTACTCCTGGCTGCCCAGTTCGCAGCGCACCATCCCCGCCGGGCGCTCGACCCAGCGCTTCGTGTCCATGAACCTCGACACGTCCAACACGATCCTCACCGGCATCACGCAGGTTCCCGTTACCGCCGCCGTCGGCGGCGCTGGGAACTGATCCGCCGGCCCAAGCCGGGTTCAGGCCCGGTTCAGGCCCGCGAGCACCCAAGTTCATCATCAACGGCCCGCCCCGTGGCGGGCCGTTGTCATTTCCGCCACGGATCGCGGCCCCATGCCCCCGGAGCGAGCTTCCCGCGTCGCCGGTCTCCGTGAATCCACCCATTCCGCCCCGCCGGAGGTACGCTCAGCACACCATGACCATCCGCACATTGCTCGTGTCGCTGCTCGCCCGCCCCGCCGTCATGCGGCCCGCAACCTGGCTGCTCGGCTTGGTGCTCGTCAGCACGCTGGTCGTGCGGGCCTCGCCAACGATCGCGCACCAGGCGGAGCCGGCCCCGCCACCCGTCGCGACGGCCCCCGCTGATGCCACTGCACCGGCCCCCGCTGCGTTCGAGCCCAGCGAGCACTGGTACGTGCTCGAACTCCTGGGCCAGCGCGCCGGCCACGCACGCGCATGGTCCGTCCTTCGCAACGGCAACATCGTCACGGGCATGGACATGAACATGGAGGTCAAGCGCGGTCGCGACAGCGTGAAGATCTCCATGAACACGGAGTTTGTCGAGACGCCCGACGGCACCCCCGTCTCCACCCGCAAGGTCATGAACACCGGCACCAGCGAGCAGATCGAAGAAGGCCTCTTCACCCCCGACGGCATCACCATCACCAGCACCCAGGGCAAGGTCCAGCGCACCCGGACCGCCCCCCGTCCGGAAGGCCAGTGGCTCACGCCCGACGCCGCTCGCCGACAGATCGCCGATGCTCTCCGCCGCGGCGACGAAACCATCACCACCCGCACACTCGACCCCAGTTCCGGCACGAAGGTGCTCACCATCTCGCGCAAGGTGCTTGAACGCACCACCGCGCAAGCACTGGGCAAAGCCGTCCCGGCGGTCAAGTGGGAGAGCGTCGTCGATACCTTTGGCGGCCTCAAGGCCACCGAACTCGTCGCCCCCGACACGGGCGTGCCGATCCGCACCGAGATGAATATGGGCTTCCTGAAGATGACCATGATCCAGGCCGACAAGGATCTGGCCCGCTCCAGGCTCTCGCCGCCTGAGTTGCTCAACTCCACGCTGGTCATCCCCACAGGCAGGATCGATGACCCGCGCACGCCGACGCGCCGCCGCTATGTGCTCCGCGCAAAGGAGGGCGACCTGCCCGACCTGCCGTCGTCGCCCACGCAGCGGGTCGAGCGCCTCGACGCGACGAGCGTCCGTGTGATCGTTGATCCGCTGGCCATCGACGCCGCGGCACCGGAGATGCTCAACGACGCGGCCCTGCTCGCGCCGCTGCTGGACTCGAGCGTGAGTCTGCGAGCGGACGATCCTGAGATCGCGGCCTTCGCGGCCGACGCGCTCAAGCGCCTGCCGCCGGATGCCAGCGACCAGGACAAGGCCGAGCGGCTTCGCCGCCGGGTGCACAGTTTCATCGAGAACAAGGACTTCTCCGTCGGCTTCGCCACCGCGTCCGAAACCGTCCGCACCCGCACGGGCGACTGCACGGAGCACGCGGTGCTTCTGGCCGCGGCGCTGCGGAGCGCCAAACTCCCCGCACGCGTCGTCTCGGGCCTTGTGTACCTGTACTTCCCCGACGCCAAACGCGAGGTCTTCGGCTTTCACATGTGGGCGCAGGCACTCATCCGCACGCCCGAGGGCCCGCAATGGGTGCACCTGGACGCCACGCTCCCCGACACCGCGTACGACGGCACGCACATCGCGCTGAGCCTTTCGAACCTCAACGACGACGACACGCAGAACTTCCTCGTCACGCTCGCGCCGATCATCGGCAGGCTGGCCATTGAAATCGAAGAGGCCCCCGCGCCCGTTGTTGCCCCCGCGCCCGACAAGGACGCCGCGCCGTGACACGCCCCGCACGCAGTGCGCCGCGCCCGCCCGCTCGACCAAAGGAAGGCCACAAGGGCACCTTTGGCACCGTCATCATCGTCGGCGGCTGCGCCGACGGTCCGACGCTCATGCTCGGTGCGCCCGCACTCAGCGCCCGCGCCGCCCTGCGCGTCGGCGCAGGGCTGACGAAAGTCGTCGTGCCGCGAGAGATCGCCGGCGCGGTGCTCACGCTCTGCCCTTCCGCGACGGCATCGGTCGTCGACGCTCGCACCGCCGACGGGTACCGCCGGGCTTTCGCCGGGGCGAATCTCACCGACGCCGAGGCCGTGGTCTTCGGCCCCGGCATGGGCCGATCTCCCGCGACGATGGCCGCGCTCAAGGTGCTGCTCACGACCACGCGCACGCGCCCGCTCGCCGTGGTCATCGATGCCGATGGGCTCTTCGCACTTGCGGCACTGCTTGCCAGCGTCAAGCTGGACGGCGCTCGCCGACTCCCGATCACCATGGATCCGCACGCGCACATCGTCCTCACGCCGCACGTCGGCGAGTTCCGCACGCTCGCGTCGGCGATCAACCCGGCCATCGCAGACATGCTCACCCCGCAACAACCCATCACCGCCCGAGCAGCTCGCGACGCCGCCGTCGCCCTGCGCTCCGCGATCGCGGACCTCGGCGTGCCGTGCACCGTGATCCTCAAAGGCTCTGCCACGATCATCGCCGGCCCCGATCGCGCCGACACGATCTCCAAGCCCAACCCCGCACTGGCCACCGCCGGCACGGGCGACGTCCTCGCCGGCACGATCGCCGGCTTGCTCGCGCAGGCTTTCGCGCAGACCACCACCCCGCGCGATGCCCGCCGCGTGCCGGGCCTCGATCGCCTCGCGCACGACATGTGCCTCGTTGGCGTGCGTGCGCACGCCCTGGCCGCGGAGCGGTGGTGCAAAGCCGCCGGCGCCTCGGCCGGCCTGCTGGCGTTGGAACTGGCCGACCTGCTTCCCTCGGCGATCGAACGCCTCCGCCGCCAGTGATTCCCGGTGATTTTGCCCGGGGTGTCGGGTTCACCCGATCCCCTTGCAGCCGTCCGGGCGGCCCGTGGTAGACTCCGGATCATGCCCCGGCGCGCGTTCACGCTGATCGAACTGCTCGTGGTCATCGCGATCATCGCGACGCTCATCGCGATTCTGCTTCCGGCGCTGGCCTCGGCTCGCGAGGCCGGGCGTCAGACCCGCTGCCTGGCGAACACGCGCTCGATCGCCCAGGCGCTGACGATGTACAGCGACTCCAACCGCGAGACGTATCCGTACTGGTCCGCGTGGCACACCTGGCAGGGTGACGGCACGGGCGATGACACGCCCGGGCCGGGCTGGTGCGAAATGGCCGCGGAATATCTCGACTCGCGCGAGGTCTTCGTCTGCCCGGGACGCAATCGCCCGGAGGTGCCCTTCGCGTACTTCCTGCAATCGCGATACGCCTCGATCATCAACAGCGGGCGCATGCGATCGAGCATCCGCACGCCGCAGATCCTCTTCAGCAGCCAGTTCGTGCTCACGGGCGACGCGAACCAGCCCATCCTCTTCTCCGCGCCCTACGGCGATTCGCCCAAGGCCCCCAACTGCGACCCCGACGACGCACGCTGGCCATCGGTCTTCTTCGAAGGCGAACTCGTCGGCCACAAGGGCAGCAACAACATCGCCTTTCACGACGGACACGCCGGGACGTTCACCCGCTACGAGCCGCAGGAAATGACCTGGCACGGCCGGGAAATGCGCAACTGGCAGCAGGACCTCGCCCCGCCCCCCGGCGGCGAGTGATCACGCGTACGCTCCGAACGCTCCGCCCACCACAACTCGCATCTGTTCATCCCAACCCGCGCGCGTCCCGCCGCGTGCACCATCGAGGTGAGTATGCCCCTGATCGAGCCCGGCAAGAAGGCCCCCGCGTTCAGTCTCGTTGACCAGTCCGGCCAGAAGCGCAGCCTCAAGGAGTTCCTGGGCAAGCCGCTGGTCCTGTACTTCTACCCCAAGGCCGACACCTCCGGCTGCACCACGCAGGCCTGCGCCTTCAACGACGAACTGCCCACGTTCAAGAAACTCGGCGGAGTGCAGGTCGTCGGCGTCTCGCCGGACCCCACGACCGCCATCGCCAAGTTCGCCAAGAAGCACAAGCTCGACTTCACGCTCCTGGGCGACGAGCCCGGCGACGACGGCACGCCAGCAACCATCGACAAGTTCGGCGTATGGGGTGAAAAGTCCATGTACGGCAAGAAGTACATGGGTGTCATCCGCACGACGTACATCATCGACGCCGCGGGCAAGGTTGCCAAGCGCTTCGACAGCGTCAAGGTCCCGGGCCACGCCGAGGAAGTGCTCGAAGCCCTCAAGGAACTCTGAGCCCCGCCGGTGCCCCCCGGCGTGACCGCCTCGCCGACTTGGACCATCCGCATTCGGTCCGCCGCCTTGGCGCGGGCCGCGCCGGGGGCTATCCTCGCGCCATGCCAAGCTTCGACATCGTTTCCCGGTTCAACTTCTCCGAACTCGACAACGCCATCAACAACGCCAACAAGGCGATCGCCGCCCGCTTCGACTTCCGCGGCTCGACGGTGGAGATCACCGTCGACCGCAAGGAGAAGAAGATCAAGTTCGTGGCGGAGGACGCGACGAAGATGCGCGGCGTGCGCGAGATGTTCGAATCCGCCGCCCACAAGCGAGGGATCGATATCAAGTCCTTCAAGTGGGGCGAGAACGAGGGCACCGCGCTGGGCCGCTACAAGTGCGAGGTCAAGATCCAGGACGGCATCGAGCAGGAACTCGCCAAGCAGATCGTCCGCTTCATCAAGGACAGCAAACTCAAGGTCCAGGCCAGCATTCAGGGCGAAGAACTGCGCGTCACGGGCAAGCAGATCGACGACCTTCAGGCCGTGATGAAACTCGTCGAAGGCGGCAAGTTCGGCATCCCGTTCCAGTTCGTGAACATGAAGAGTTGAGCCGCGACGCACCGGCGCACCAACGCACCGGCGAGAGGCTCAGCACCCACCGAAGAACTGCTGAAAGAACAGGGTGAAGTCGCCGTTATCGACCGCGCCATCCGGCCCGGGATCGCCGTCGGTGTTGGCGACATCCGCCGGCGTCCGCTCGGGCGAGCCCTCCGGCGCGAAGAACGCGACGAAGAACGCCGAGAAGTCCCCGTTATCGATCACGCCGTCGGCTCCCGGCTGGCCGTCGGTGTCGGCGACGTCGCTCCAGCACGACCGCGTGATGCGGTACAGCCTGCCGTTGGCGCACAGCACATACGGCAGCGCCGCCGGCCCTGGCGACACCGCCATTCCCAGCACCCCGGTGAACGCGCCGCCCACGCCCGTGGCCAGCAGGTTCTCTTCCGCCGGCGTGCCCACCGGGTTCCGCGAGAAGGGCTGCCTGCTGTCGACCCGCGTGCTCTGGAGCGTGGCGTTCTGAAACACCAGCGCCGATCGCTCGGCGTTCAGCCGCATTCGCCACAGAAGCCCGCTGTTGTAGTTGCCCACCAGCACGTCGCGCTCGAACGTCGGGCCGAGTGAACTTCCGGCCAGGAACGCGATGCCCGTTACGCCGCAGGTCTGGAGGAACGAGAACTGCGGCTCGACATACGCCGCGCCGGGAATCATGTTCAACGCCGCAACGTTCGCCGGCGGACTCTGGCGCGGGTCGGTGCTCGGCCCGGCGAAGTCATTGGCGCCGCAGTTGGCCCCCGCGGGCACGAGGTTGATCTCGTCGAAGGAGGCCTCGCCGTTGTCCGTGATCCAGAGTCGCCCGGTGAGCGGGTCGATCGCCAGGCCGAAGGGGTTGCGGACGCCGTACGCGAAACACGCGTGCGCAAACGCCGGAGCACCCGCGACGACAAACGGATTGTCGCTCGGAGTAGTCCCGTCGTCATTGAGCCGCGTGACGACCGAAACATCGGGGAAGAACGACTGCGTTCCGCCGTTGAAGGCGATGTCGTTGGTCAGGCGCTGGTCGCCATGGAGCGTGATGAGTTTCCCGTCGTGCGTGAACGCGCTGGGTCCGCCGTGGTGGTAGCGGGTCTGCGTGCGCGCGGTGCGGATCGTCGCGTTGAACGTGAGCGATCCCGCGCCCGCGTTGCCCGCGGGGTTCCAGATGTACCGCTCCGTCACGTTATCCATGGGGGAGGCGAACTCGCTGGTCTGGCTCTGCGGCGTGTCCTGCCCCGCGGGCGTGCTCGCCAGTCGCTTGCTGTACCGGATGTACACCCAGCCGTTGGTCGCGAACTGCGGATGAAGCGTGATCGACTGCACGCCGTACTCCGACTGCGAGTCCGTCGGCGTCGGCGCGAGAATGTCAAGGTCGTGCACGACCGCTCCGGGCTGCGAGATCTGACCGGGAGTGAGATCGAGCCGACGGATCACGCCGTCGGATCTGCGGGCGATGAGGATCGTGTCGGCATCGACAAAGCACCAGGCGCTGATGAGGTTGGCAAAGCCGGTGGAGAGGTTGCTGGCAGCGGTCTCGATGCGCAGCCTCGGATCGACGGAGTTCTGGGCAAGAGCGGGGGCGTGGGCGAGCGCCGCCGATGCGACGGCGAGTGCCGTCACGGCCACAAGCCGTCGATGAGAGCGATTCGACATCCACCGAGTGTAAATCACATCGGGCCAAGTGCAAAACGAAAAAAGGCCCCGACTCTCTCGAGCCGGGGCCTTTGGTTGTGTATCAGGCGATCCTGACGTTCGTCACGTCCGGATTACTTGAAGAAGTTGGTGGTCTCGGTCTTGACCAGGGCGCGGGTGATCTCGTTCGAGACCGCCTCGGCCATGACCTGAACCTGACCGGCGTCCGCGGCGCGGACGACGATCTTGAACTCACGCGTCTCGCGCGGGGCCAGGGTCGCGATCGCCGGGAAGGTGATCTTGTTGGCCGCGGCGGTGCCGGCGCCGGTCGGACCGGTGCTGGAGACGACCGTCATCTTGGCCGGATCGCTCAGGGTTGCGGTCAGGCGGATGTTGGTCAACGCGCTGGTGGTGGACTGGTTGGTCACACGCAGCGTGTACGTGACGGTCTGGCCGACCTCGATCGGATCGGGATCATCGACGCCGTCGAGCAGCATCGCGGGGATGCCGACGATCTGCGTGGTGCAGTTGGCGTTGACGGGCTCGACGCAGGTGCCGCGAGCCGAGGCCGTGGTCGCCAGCGCGGCCATGCCCGTGGGCTTGACCTCGTAGCGGACGGTCTTGGTGGCCTTGGGCGCCAGGGTTCCGATGTTCCACGACACGCCGCCCGGGCCGGACTGGCCGCCGTCGCTGGCCGACACGAACGTCGAACCGGCGGGCAGCGGGCTGGAGATGACCGTCGCGTCCGAAGCGGTCTCGGACGTGTTGGTCACGGTGATCTCGAACGAGGCGTTGCGCCCGGCCAGGATCTGGCCCGGGCACTTGATCGCGAGGCTCAGGGCGGCCTGGCTCACGACGGTGCTGGCGTTGCCGCTCTTGTCGCTCAGGCCGCCGTCGGCCGTCGCGGTCGCGCTGGCGACGTACGAGCCGGTCTTGCCGGCCTTCAGCGCGATCGGGAAGTCACGCGACGCGCCGGGCAGCAGCGTGCCCGAGTCGATCGTCACCGTGCTCTTGCCGTCGGCCGTCATCAGGCCCGCGGGCAGCGCCACGTTGATCTTGCTGTTGCGAGCAGCGCCCGAGCCCGGGTTGCTGATCGTGATCTTGCCGGCGATCGTGTCGCACAGCAGCGCACGGGGCGTCATCTCGATGGCAACCTTCAGGCCGGGAGCGACCGCCTGGGTCGTCTGGCACAGCAGGCTGTTGTACGAAACCGTCGCGCAGCTCGTCAGCGTCCCGGCCTGCGTCGCGCGAGCCGTGACCTTGATCGCACGCGCCTGGCCCGCGGCCAGATCGCCGATCGGCCACATCAACTCGGGCGCACGACCCATGGCCGTCGGATCGCTACTGACGATCGTCATGTTCGCCGGCAGCGTGTCCTTGACCGAAACCTCCCGAAGGTTCATCTTCGAGATGTTCGTCACGATGATGTTGTACTCAAAGTCCTGTCCGACGATCACTTCCGCCGGCATGCGACGCTGCAGCATCACCGCGCTGGTCGAGCGATCGCCCGTCGGGAAGTACATCTCCACGGTCCCGGGCATCGGGGCCGGAGCGTCAACCTTCATCGGCTCGGCGGCAGGGGCCGGCTGGGCCGTCGGGCGGCTCTGCTGGGTCAACTGGCAGCCGCTCAGCGAGATCACGCTCGCCATGAGGCCGCAACACATCATCAGTGCAAATGGGTTCTTCATCGTCTACTCCAAAGGGAATCTGTTCGTTCTCGGCACGACGCCGCGCCGGTTGGGCTCTGAACATCCGGGATACCGCCCGAAGGTGAGTATATGCAAACTTACCCAGTTCCGCATCCGACAGACCTGCAGCATGCAAACAAAATCCTTACACGCTCACCCGCAGGGGACCCAGCCCCTCGCCCGCTGCCCCGCCCCCGGACGCGTTCCCCTGCTGCATGTTCACCCGCCTCCGTCCACCTGAAAGTGACCCACGACACCCCCGGATGTGGACAACTCCCCTGCGTTTCCCGCTTCTTCACTCGTATCGGCGTCCGCCCGCTGATTCTGGCACACTACCGCACGTGCGGCCCGGCTCGAGGTTCCAACCCCTCGGCACGCGTCGGCAGAAAGAGAACTCTTCCCATGATCAACATCTCAGGATCCGTTCTTGGTCTTTGCCGACGCAGGCTTCCGAACCTCGTCGCGTTCGGGATGGTCGCGTCGCTGGCCGCGGTCCTGGCCGGCTGCTCGTGTGCGAGCAAGGAGCATGGCGTGCAGAATTTTGACCCCAAGGCCGAACTGCTTCTCTCGTTCCGCACGAGCGACGATCTGGCCCGGATCCGCAATCGCTATCAGGACGCAAGCAAGAAAAGCGGCCAGTACGAGACCACCATCGCGGCCCTGACCGATGCAGTCGCGGCGTTCAATCCCGATCAGGACAAGGACGTCGGCGACGGGCCTGACAAGGGCGAACGTGTCGCCGCCGCCATCCAGGCGATCATCGACTTCGCGACCGCCGCCATCAAGGACATCGGTGCCTCGGGCGGCGCGGGCTTCGACTCCCCGGACCTCGAAGTCGAGTGCCTCACCAAACTGATCAAGCGCCTCCGTGAACTCGAGGCGCAAAAAGCCGAATGGTCCGACATTTCCGCGGCCGTTGCCGGCTACATGCTCTGTGCGAAGTACAACGTGATCAAGCCCAAGTGACGACTGTTCGCCTCTTTGGGCATGGTCCTGCAGAACGCCACCAAACCTGTCGAGGGCTTCCATGGCTCGTGCAATGACCCGTCGTCTCTCCCAGTTCGGCACCCTGAGCCTGTCCGGCATGATCGGTGTTCTCGCCGGCTGCGCCTGCTGCGGCCCGGCGGATTCCGCCGACGAGAACCCGCACCTCCTCGCCGAACGCACCCCGGACTCCGTGTCGGCTCATGCCATGAGCGTCGGCGGCGCACCCGATGCCATCGCCGCCGGTCGGCTGAAACTCGCCGACGTCTCGGGCGATCCCGCCCTCCGCGATGCACTCATGCAGGTCTCCGCATCCTTCGAGGGCATCCAGCGCCGATATCAGAACTTGAACGCATTCAGCACCCACCAGACCGCCAACTGCTTCAAGTCCACGCTCATCCACCTCCAGGAAGAAAAGCTCGCCGCCTACAACCCCGACCAGGACAAGGACCTGCAGAAACTCATCGATCGGCTGCTCGAACGCAACACCTCCCCCGCCCGACGGTTCAGCCAGACCGCCTCGACAGAGTGGGCAAAGGCAGGCAAGACCGAGTTGCAGTCGCAGGAACTTAAACTCCTCGACCGCCTGGATGATCAGCTCGAGTTGCTCCGCACGAAGGTCGCGTCCGCGATGGTCAACATCCCCGCCTCCGGCGTCGCTCTGACGAACGCGGACCTCTGGGAGATGGTGCAGGTCTGGCGGTCGTACTCCTCGGCCTCCGGCACGCCGGGTTTCAACCCGTCCGAGCCGTTCAAGCCCGCCGATCCGCCCGTGCCCTGATGGCCCCCTCGGCCGGACCTCGGCCCCATCGAACACGCTCGATTGCTTCGTGGATGAATCCGCCGCTTGGACGAACCTCCGCCGATGCGTAAACTCGCTCCGTGCCAGCGCGATGGATCGCGCGGTTCTTGGCCCCGCCGGCGGTTGGCCGGCCCTGATGGAGCGAGCGATGCCCCTGTCCGTACCCCCGCGTGGTTCTGCTGACGTTGGCCTCATCGGCCTTGAAGTCATGGGCAAAAACCTCGCCCTGAACATGGCCGACCACGGCTTCAAGGTCGCCGTCTACAACCGCACCACCGCCAAGACCGAGGCCTTCGTCGCCGAGAATCCGCCCAGCGTCATCGGCCCCGGCGGCGCCCTGGTCGGTGCCGCCGAACTCAAGGACTTCGTCGCCGCCATCAAGCCCCCGCGCCGCATCATCCTCCTGGTCAAAGCCGGCGGGCCCACCGACGCCACCATCGATGGCCTCAAGCCGCTGCTCGAGAAGGGCGACATCGTCGTCGACGGCGGAAACGCCGAGTGGAACGACACCGTCCGCCGAGAAAAAGCACTCAACGACATGGGCCTGCTCTTCGTCGGTTCGGGAGTCTCGGGCGGTGAAACCGGCGCGCGCTTCGGCCCCTCCCTCATGCCCGGCGGCAAGCCCGAGGCCTGGAAACACCTCGAGCCCGTCTGGAACGCCATCGCCGCCAAGGTCGACGCCGCCACCGGCAAGCCCCTCGACGGCGCCGCTCCGGGCAAGCCCATCAAGGGCGGCGTCCCCTGCACGACCTACATCGGCCCCGGCGGCGCGGGCCACTTCGTCAAAATGGTGCACAACGGGATCGAGTACGGCGATATGCAGCTCATCTGCGAGGCCTACCACTTCATGCACGAGTGCCTGGGCCTGTCCAACACCGAAATGGCTCAGGTCTTCAGCGACTGGAACGCCGGCGACCTCGACTCGTTCCTCATTGAAATCACCGCCGACATCCTCCGCCAGAAGGACCCCTCTTCCGGCAAGGACTTCGTTGACATGGTCCTCGACACCGCCGGCCAGAAGGGCACCGGCAAGTGGACCATCAACGCCGCCCTGGACCTGGGCATCCCCGCGCCCACCATGGCCGAGGCCGTCTTCGCCCGCGCCATCAGCGCCCAGAAGGACGAACGCGTCGCCGCGGCCAAGATCCTGCCCCCGCCCACCAAGCATCATCACGACCACGGGCAGACCCAGAAGAACTGGGTCCAGTGCGTCCGCGACGCCCTCTACTGCTCCAAGATCTGCTCGTACGCCCAGGGCTTCGCCCTCATGGCCGCCGCCAGCAAGGCCAACAACTGGAACCTCAAGCTCGGCGAGATCGCCATGATCTTCCGCGGCGGGTGCATCATCCGCGCCAGGTTCCTTCAGAAGATCTTCGAGGCCTACCAGCGCAACCCCGCTCTGGCCAACCTGCTGCTCGACCCGTACTTCGCGGGCGTCATCACTGCCAACCAGGCCAACTGGCGCTCCGTCGTCGCCCGCGCCGCCGTCGATGGCGTGCCCGTGCCCGCCTTCGCCAGCGCGCTGTCATACTTCGACAGTTACCGCAGCGCCCGGCTCCCGGCGAACCTGCTCCAGGCCCAGCGCGACTACTTCGGCGCTCACACCTACGAGCGCGTCGACCGCCCCCGCGGCGAGTTCTTCCACCTGGACTGGCCCGAGAAGGGACGCCCGGAGGCCCGGGTCTGACGCGCGACCGCAAAGGCGCCTGACCTCAAGCGGCGTTCGTCGAGCGACGACACGCCGCCAGCCGACGTTTCTGAGGCCCTGTGGGTGGATCACGAGCCAATCGTGACCCGCTCAGCATCGCGAGCGACAGCGATCGATCATGCAGGAGCGCCCGGGTGGCCGAGCACGCGAAAAGGCCAAAGAAGGCTCCGTTCGTGTGGCCGCCCAGGCCCCGGCCATGGGCCAGGCAGCCATCGGCGAGCATCCCGGTCGCCGCCGCACCCGCGTCAACGCCACAAGTCGCCGAATCCGACGTTCGTCGGCGGTCGCGCGTCGCGGATCTCGCCGAACACTGGCTCCGGGCGCTCGAGGAAACTTGGCTGGGCATCGTGGGTGAGCCGCTGGAACGCCGAGCCGAGCGAGCGGGCTGGCGCGTCCTGAGCATGCGCGACTACTGCACGCGTTGCGGGCGGCCGCACGAACACGAACATTCCCGCGCCGCTCCTTCATCGTCGCGCAGTCCCGGCGAGCCGTGCGACGGGTGCGTCGTCGAACGCCCGCCCTGGGAGCGCCTGACCCTCCTCAACGTGTATCGCGAGGATCTCGCCGCGTGGATCCGCGAGGTGAAGTTCCACAAGAACCGCGCTCTGGCCCGATCGCTCGGCACGCTTCTGGGCCGATCGCTCCGCGACGCCCTCGCCGCCGCCGGGCGGGAGCAGGCCCGCGTGATCATCGTGCCCGTGCCGATGACCACGCGTCGTCGCCTGTGGCGCGGCATCGATCACGCGCGCGTCATCGCCGACGCCGTGGCCCGAGAACTCAACGCGAACGTCTGGGCCGGGGTCGCGCGTGCCCACCGCCCATCGCAGATCTCGGTATCCATGTCGGCCCGGGCGACCAACCTCGCCGGGGCGTTCTCACCCAGGCGGCCGATGTGGGAGAGACTCGCCGGTTTCCATGCCGCACGCGCAGCCGACGCGACACATCGGGGCACCGCCGGGACGAAGGAGGATCCGATCTACGTGGTGATCGACGACGTCATGACGACCGGGGCGACGATGCGGGGCGTCTGCCGAGCTCTTCGCCAGGGCCTGAAGGCTCGGGGCCAGTCGCGTGCGACGGTCTGGTCGGCGGTGCTCTCGGTTTCCCCCGGGCTGGGGATGTCGGACGATGGGCTTGGAGGGGCGATCGGGCGGAGAAGCGGGCCGGGTGGAGGCGGTGGAGCGACCCCGCCGGGCGAGTCTGACCGCGCCGTACTGCGGGAACTTGAGCGGGATCGTGAAGAAGCCATGGGCACACGCGGCGGGATTGGAGCGGTATAAAGTGTTGATGGGCATGAACTTGAGATACATGGTGGGGGCGGAGTGGGGGGAGAGGCGGCCGGGATTGGGTGTGGACAAGGTGTCGACGTGCAAAGATTTCTTGAGGGCAGGCTTGACGCTCAACGGCCGGGGGCTAAAGTATCGACCCAGCCCGGCACCCGCCGGACTGGACGCTTCGCCGACATAGCGAGGCGCAACTCTTTGAAAAGTGAACAGTTGGAGGTCCACGAGAATGTGCGACCGCATCAGCCCTGTCACGGGGTGTTCCACGTAGGAACGGATGCGGTTGATCCAATGCACCTCGTCTCACAGCGAGGGGTTTGGCGTTTTCGTGATGACTTTCAGAAGATAAACCCTTATTGAAAGTTAGAAAGCCAAGCAAAGGGTCGGTCGAGCCGACCGACCCTGCGACGCACCAGCGATGGTGCGGCGCGAAGGACCGATTCCGCAGCGGGATTCGTGGAACGAAAGTGAAGCGATGAATGCTGATGGAATGCTAGGTCGACACTTCCTTGCAAGTTCCCCCTACGGTCGCAAGGCCGGACGGGACAAAGGATTTCAAGTGAAGAGTTTGATCCTGGCTCAGATTGAACGCTGGCGGCATGGTTAAAGCATGCAAGTCGAACGGGCCCGCAAGGGCCAGTGGCGAAAGGGTGAGTAATACGATCGAACGTACCCCGAGGTGGGGGATAGGCATGGGAAACTGTGCGTAATACCCCATGATGTCGAAAGACCAAAGATTTATCGCCTTGGGATCGGCGATCGTCCTATCAGGTAGTTGGCGGGGTAATGGCCCACCAAGCCTATGACGGGTAGCCGGTGTGAGAGCACGGCCGGCCACATCGAAACTGAGACACTGTTCGGACTCCTACGGGAGGCTGCAGCGACGAATCTTCCGCAATGGGCGAAAGCCTGACGGAGCGATGCCGCGTGCGGGATGAAGCACCTTCGGTGTGTAAACCGCTGTCAGGGGATAGAAATACTGATCATCCCCAGAGGAAGGGGCGACTAACTCTGTGCCAGCAGTCGCGGTAATACAGAGGCCCCGAGCGTTAATCGGAATCACTGGGCTTAAAGGGTGCGTAGGCGGACTCGTAAGTGTCGTGTGAAAGCCCACTGCTCAACGGTGGAACCGCACGGCAAACTGCGAGTCTCGAGGAATCTAGAGGCCGGTAGAACGCATGGTGGAGCGGTGGAATGCGTAGAGATCATGCGGAATGCCAAAGGTGAAGACAGCCGGCTGGAGATTTCCTGACGCTGAGGCACGAAAGCGTGGGGAGCAAACAGGATTAGATACCCTGGTAGTCCACGCCCTAAACGATGTGTGCTGGATTACGGCGGCTCTGACGCCGTCGGAATCGTAGAGAAATTGCTAAGCACACCGCCTGGGGAGTACGGTCGCAAGGCTAAAACTCAAAGGAATTGACGGGGGCTCACACAAGCGGTGGAGCATGTGGCTTAATTCGAAGCAACGCGCAGAACCTTACCTGGGTTTGACATGGTCGGATTAGTCTGTGGAAACATAGATGAGGCCCGCAAGGGTACAACGATCACAGGTGCTGCATGGCTGTCGTCAGCTCGTGCTGTGAAGCGTCGGGTTCAGTCCTCTAACGAGCGCAACCCCTGTCGTTAGTTACTAACGCGTTATGGCGAGGACTCTAACGAGACTGCCGTTGTCAAAACGGAGGAAGGTGGGGATGACGTCAAGTCCTCATGGCCCTTACATCCAGGGTTGCACACGTGCTACAATGGTGCGCACAAAGCGAAGCAAGACCGCGAGGTGGAGCAAATCGCAAAAAACGCACCCCAGTTCGGATTGCAGGCTGCAACCCGCCTGCATGAAGCCGGAATCGCTAGTAATCGCGGATCAGCTACGCCGCGGTGAATGTGTTCCTGAGCCTTGTACACACCGCCCGTCAACTCATGGGAGCCGGTAGAGCCCGAAGCCGCCACATCACTGTGGCGACCACGGCAAGATCGGTGACTGGGAGTAAGTCGTAACAAGGTAGCCGTAGGAGAACCTGCGGCTGGATCACCTCCTTTCTAAGGGATTCCTTAGACCGAGGTCTGTGGAGCAATCCACGCTCGGTTCGTCAGCACACTCTCGTCCGGGAAGAGCAATCAACCCGGGCAGTCTGGCCGCAAGGCCGATCATCGGACTCCAACTGTTTACGATCTAAAAGCAACGCCCGCGGCTTGTCCGCGGGCGTTGTTCTTTTTTGCCCAAATCAACTCCGCCAGCGTCCCCATGCCCCGTGCAGCCGGCCCAGCAGCCGCCCGGCCCGTTGGACCCGGCCGCCCCCGGTCCCCTCCCTACACCCCCTCGTCCATCAGCCTCCGCACCAGGCGGCTGTACTGCTGCCGAGCCGTCGTCGCGCTCATCCCGATCGCAGAGCCCACCTGGCTCCAGTCCTGGCCGGCCGACCGCAGCCGGAGCAGCATCGCCTCCGTCGGCGTCAGCCTGTCGACGCACCGCTCCACCATCTCCGCGCGCAGCACCACATCTTCTCCCGTCGGCTCATCCCCGGTCGGCTCAATCGCCACCCACGAGCCCCCGGGCCCCGCTCCCCCGTCCCCCGGGCCTCCGGCAGAAACCCCCTCGAATCGCGCCCGCTTGAGCGCCCCGTCACGCCGAGCAACCTCGGCCAACTTGCTCCGCACCACTTCCCGCAGGTATCCCACCAGCACCGCCTCATTCTCGAACTGCACCTTGCCCGCCCCGTGGTCTTCCACGAACGACTTGGCGATCGACTGGCAAATGTCCGCCGATTCATGACGGCTCCGCAGCCCCGGCCCCATCTTCCCGCGCACGAAGATCATCAGCAGTCGGAGCACCTCCGCGAACGCCCGCTCCCTCGCGGCGGGGTCATCGCCCCGCGCACGGTCCATCAGCGCTCGCAGTCCGTTGGTCGTGTCCACGCGATCCTCCTCAGCACGCGACGCCCGCCGGTCGAGGTCTTTCTCACGCCACAGAGTCAGAATACCTCGAATCCCGTCACGCGAGATGTTCCGGGCGCACTTTCATCCCATCAGCCCGCGAACACCTCGCCGTCATGTACCATGACCGTCGGCCCAGAGTCCGACATCGCCCATGAGCACCCAACCGCCAGCCACCCCGTCGCCGGACCCAGCCCTCGATCCCCGTTCCGCCGTCGGCCTTGACGCCCTGGTCGAACTGGCAGAGTCGCTCCACGACGCCGGCCGGGGCGACGACGCCCGGCTCGAGCGCCTCGCCAGCCGCGTGGCCTTTGCGACCCCCGCGTCGGTCCTGACCAGCCCCGAGTTTGCCGACCTCCGCCGAGCGATCCTCATGGTCGAGGTCTCGCGCCGCCTCAACGAGCCCGCCCCGCCCCTCGCCCCGCCCCGCGACCTTGACCGTGCCATCGCCGACCTGCGAACCGAACTCACCGGCCGACTCCCCTCCATCGAGTCCGACATCGAAGCGGTCCTCGGCATCGCCGCGATGCTCACCGATGTCGCCGCCCCGGCCGGCGATCCCGGCGACCCGTCAACGCCCTCGCGCCCCGAGTCCGCCGCCGATCCATCGGTGCTGCGCGAGGGCGCGGTCCTGGGCAAGTACATTCTCCGCGAGCCCATCGGCGAGGGCGCCTTCGGCGAGGTCTGGCGAGCATGGGACACCACGCTCCGCCGATCCGTTGCGCTCAAACTCATCCGCCCGCGCAGCGCCGCCTCTTCGCGCAGCGCTCAGGATCGCTTCTTCGCAGAGGCCCGCGCCGCGGCGTCGCTCGATCACCCCAACGTCATGAAGGTCCACGACGTCGGGCGCTTCGAGAGCGTCGGGCGATGGTTCATCGACGCACAGCTCGTCGGCGATCCAGCGCCAACGCCGACCGACCCGCTCGCCGTGCGCGTCGGCTGCTCGCTCGAGGAATACGCCATGGCCCGCCCGGCTGCGCCCGCCCGGCCCGCCGAGTTCCGCCTCATCGCCCGCATCATGCTCGACGCCACCCGCGGCGTCGCCGCGGCTCATGCCCGCGGCGTGCTGCACCGCGACCTCAAGCCCGCCAACATCCTCCTGACACCCTCGCTCCACGCGCTGGTCGCCGACTTCGGCCTGAGCACCTCCGGCCTCACGCCCGACGTCTCGGCCAACCACCAATACGCCGACTCGCCCGCCGTCGCCGACGCCTCCGTCCACCAAACCGTCGCCCTCCGCGGCGAGCAGGGCCGGATCGTCGGCACGCCCGCGTTCATGGCCCCCGAACAGGCCCGCGGCGAGCGCTGCACACCCGCGACCGACATCTACTCCCTCGGGGCAACGCTGCGCTTCCTCATCACGCGCCGCCCGCCCGTTTCCGCCTCAGGCTCGTACTCGCCAGACGCGCGGTGGGACGTCATCCGCCAGGTGCAGCGTCTGGCCGAGCGACCGCTCGAGCCCGTCGCACGCATCGCCCCGCGCGTCCCGGCCGATCTGGCCGCCATCTGCGACCGCGCCACGTCCGCCGACCCGGCCCGACGCTTCGCCTCGGCGGAGGAACTCGCGACGGATCTTCAGGCATTTCTCGATCATCGCCCGGTGCTGGCCTCGCGTCCGGGAGCGACGCGCCGTACGTGGCTCTTTGCACGCAGAAACCCCGCGCCGGTCGGGATCGCGATCGTGGCGGCGGTGATCATCATCGCGGGCACCGCCCGCTCGCTCATCAGCCTTCGTCAGCAGCGCGACGCGGCGCAGGCCGCGAGCACGCGCGCGATCGACGAACGCGACCGCGCCATCGCCGCCGAGCGTCTGGCCGCCGAGCGACTCGCCGAGACCCAGCGTGCCCGCGACGCCAGCGAGGTCGTCACGCGGTTTCTCGTCGAGACTCTCGCCGCGGCGCAGACTGTCCGCGGCGGGCCGACGATCACCCTCGCCGACGCGATCATGCAGGCCCTCCCGAAGGCCAAGGACGCATTCGACGGCCAGCCCGAAAGCGAAGCGACCGTGCGCTACACCCTCGGGGCCGCGCTGGTCAGCCTGGGACGTTTCGCCGACGCCCGCCCGCAGATCGAGCGTTCGCTCGCCCTTCGCCGGGAGCTGCTGGGCGAGGACCACCCCGACACGGTGCGCTCGCGCACGGTCGAGCTGCTCGCCGACGAGGCGGTGCGCGAGGATGAGTCGATGGTCGACGCGCTGCGTGAACTGTCAAAGGTCGCCGAGCGAGTCCTCGGCGAGAACGACACGAGCACGCTGGCCCTTCGCGACGCCATGTGCCGACGCCTGACGGAACTCATGCGCACCGACGAGTCCGAGCCCATCCTCCGCCGGACCATCGCGACGCGCATCGCGACCAACGGGCCCGACCACCCCGAGACCCTCTCCTGCCGACAGACCCTCGCACGAACGCTCTGGCTCATGCGTCGATATGAAGAGGCCGAGCGGGAGTTCATCGCCACCATCGAGGGCTGGGAGCGCACGCTCGGCCCGGATCACCTGGCCACCTGGCTCGCCCGTCAGCAACTCGGCGGGTTGTACGTCGACCTTCGCGACCGGCGCGCCGAGACCATCCTCGTCGACGCACTCGCCCGCCTGGAGCGCGACCTTGGCCCCGAGCACGAAACAGTGCTCACCACCGCGTTCAACCTGGCGATGCTCCGGCTCTTTGCCGAGCGCGACGCCAAAGCCTGCCGGGAAGTCGCCGAGAAGTACCTGCCTTCGAGCGTCAAGACCTACGGCCAGTCGCACTCGACGACGCTCCGCCTGCGCTCGCTCATCGCCGAAGCCCGACTGCTGCAGGGCGATATCGATGGGCTCGAGCCGTTCGCAACCGAGACCTATCAGGCCGCACGCAAAGCTCAGGGCCCACGCGGCATGGACACGGTCATCGCCGGGAGCGTGCTCTACGGCCTGCACATGGCCACCGGCGAGCACGACAAGGCCCGACGCTACCAGCGCTTCGCACGCCCCGATCAGCCGCCGCCGCCACCGGAACCCCAGACGCCCGAGCCCGAGCCCGTGCCCGAGCCGGTCCCCGCACCGGCACCGGCCCCCGCTCCCTGATGCGCCGCTGCCGGCCGATGGTCACTGGGCGCTGCGAATCTCAAAGACCATGTTCACCACGGCGTACACGTCCTTCTCGATCGAACTCAGGTCGTACATCCCCATCCCGCTGACTTCCGTTGAGTTCGGACGCACCACCTGCAGCGGCCCCATGTTCGCCGAGCGCACCGCCCCGATCTCCGACCCCGCGTTCTTCGCCACCTCGTCGGCACGCACCTTCGCATCCTTGCTCGCCTCGCCCAGGATCGTCACGCGCATGTCGGCGAGTTTCGAGTACGTGAACTCCGGCGGGCTGGGCGTCACGCGCACGCCGTCCTTGATCAGGTCCGTCACGCGACCCGACGCATCCGCAACACCCCGCACGTCCGCCGTGGTCACAAAGAAATCGCGGTTGAGCACGTGCCCCGCGATCTCGCGCGTGGAGTTCCCGTTCTTGTCCCGCGCGTAGTACGTGTTCGTGTCGATCGACGAGAGTTCCACGCTCGGGTCCTTGATCCCCGACTTGGTGATGAACTCCCGCACCTTCTCCACGCCCTTCTCCAGCTCGGCGTATGCCTCGGGCAGGCTGGCGTTCTCGCCCGTCACGCGGATGCGCCACACCCCAAGGTCGCTCGTGATCCGTTGGCGTGCCGAGCCCCGGACCGAGATCGTCTGTCCGCTCTGGCGGACCTCGGTCGCCTTGTCCTTGTACGCCCGCGACGCGACGACCACGCTGGTGATCACGCTCACGCCAACCACCGCAGACACGACCAGCGCGCTCGAGAGCGCGTTCACGCGAACGTGATACTCCATGGCTTCAACTCCGGGGTTTGCGGCCGACCGGCGAACACGCCATTGGCCACTCCGGAAACATCGACGCCGCGAGCATCCGCGCTGCAACTTCTCCATCAGATTTGTGATCATGGCTCCGCGCACGCCCGGGTCGCGCCGTCACGTGCGCCGCCGCGGCGTCACACGCGGCGCGATACCCTCGAGAACATCGCCGAGAGTCGCCAGTCTCGCCCACTCCCGTCCAGTTCCGCACCGCAGGATCACCCGCGCCATGAGCCGCCACATGTCCCTGACCGCCCCGTGCGAATCCCGTTGCTTCGCGTACCGCGCGGGCCTGTTGGTCGCGAGCATGCTGGCCCTGGCGATCGGCGCGTCGATCGTCGGCTGCGCCGCCGGCCCCGACGCGCCAGCCGACGCATCGCCCCCGTCGGCCGCCCTCCGCGACTCCGCACCCGC